>ERZ827108.250-NODE-250-length-92145-cov-7.898415_pt1 | contig 92145 bp, 65 predicted proteins | sample MGYA00519921_ERZ827108 | MGnify/ENA primary metagenome ERZ827108 (study PRJEB31778, sample SAMEA3449258) | human gut metagenome | biome: human gut; feature: human-associated habitat; material: faeces | place: United Kingdom | collected 2010/2012 ... | reverse complement strand
TGCCGGACGGCTTTTTGCGTAATGTGATAGATCAAATATTATTTTTTCTGGTTTGCAGGCTCCGAAAAGCCTTGTATTTACAGTGTTCCTAATAGGAAGTAATCATACGTTTCGCGGACGGCGGAGAGATTGCGGTCTGCATAGAACGCGTTATAGACGGTGAGAAGCAGGGTAAAATCGCCGCCGGGGAAGATCTGCTCGACGTGCCCGCCGACATCCTGCGGCTTCATCGCTGTGAACGGCACCGACCAGCGGTATTCCGGCGCACCGGCTTCAAAGCCGAAATTGCGGTAATACTGCATGCTGAACGGATACAAAAAAGCGAACGTGAAATCGTTTGCGTACATGTCTTTGAGAGAGGCCGTCATGCAGGCACGGATAACGCCGCCGCGGCGGTACTGCGGCAATGTAGAAACACCGCCTACACCGCCGAGCTTATACATGCCGCCGTCGAAGCGGCAGAGGTACTCGCGGCTGTTCACAACACCGCAGATGGTCTCATCGTCGTCTAAAAATGTGCCGAAGCAGCGGTTGCGGGCGTCTTCCCTCTTTTCTTCTTCGGTGCGCTCACGGGCGGCGCTTTCTTTGGCTTTTTCGAGGTCGTAATCTCCCTCAAAGGCGACAGCCATGGTGAGATTTGATTTCCAGTTTTCTTCCGGGCGCAGTAATCTTGTTTTCATACAACTTTCCTCCGTTTTGCAAAAAAGCCGGCAAGCGAAAAGGAACTTGCCGGTTTTTGTCTTTATATTGTGATATATATTAAATATATTATAGTATACGGGCTTATTCCGAAAGGGCATGGATGATTTCATCCATGTGCATGCCGCGGGAACCTTTGCACAGAACGGCGTCACCGGGATACAGACGGTCTTTCAGATACGCGATGGCTTCCGCATTCGAGGCGAACCACACGCTGTTCTCACGATTTTTAAAGCCCTCGACGATGTGCTTTGCGAGCGGGCCGACGCCGATAAGGACATCGGTGCCGTTTTCCGCCGCAAACGCGCCGGTTTCATAGTGGCCGCGCTCTGCGTAATCGCCGAGCTCCAGCATATCGGCAAGTACGGCGTACTTTTTGCCGGTCGCTTTCAGGCCGCCGAGAATTTTCAAAGCGGCACGCATGGAATCGGGGCTGGCGTTATAGGTATCGTCGACCAGCGTGATGCCATGCGCTTCTTTAATCTGCTGGCGCATGGCGGGCGGTGCATAGGTGCGGATGGCCGCGACGGCTTTTTCCTCCGGAACGCCGACTTCCACAGCGACCGCGACAGCGGCAAGGGCGTTGCGCACATTGTGCTCGCCGGCAGCGGGGACGTACATTTCTACGCGTTTACCGTCGTGCACACAGATAAACCTTGTTCCCTCCGTATCGGCCTCAAGCTCTACGGCGCGCCAGTCGCAACTTTCACCGAGACCGAAGCGCACGATCTGCTTTTCCGGGGTGCTTTTTAATGTGGAAAGCAGGTCGTCATCGCCGTTTACAAACACCTTGCTGCCGTTTGGCAGGTAATCCGTGATGCCGAACTTCTCTTTCATGATGTTCTCGCGTGTTTTCATGAACTCGATGTGCGACACGCCGATGTTCGTCATGACGGCGATGTTCGGCTTTGCGACTTTTGCGATGCGCGCCATCTCACCGGGCATGCTGACGCCCATTTCGACAATGGCGGCTTCGTCCTCCGGCGTGATGCGCAGAACGGTCATGGGCAGGCCGATCTGGCTGTTCGCGTTGCCGGCAGTTTTCATCGTTTTGAGGCCGGCGGAAACAGCTAAAGCGACCATTTCCTTTGTAGTGGTCTTGCCTACGCTGCCCGTGATGCCGATAACCGGGATATTGAAGCGCTCGCGATAGCGTTCCGCGACCTTTTGCAGTGCCACGCGGGTGTTTTCAACGTAGACAACATCGCCTGCGGGGGCATCGAGCGGCTCTTCGGAAAAAGTCGCTGCCGCACCCGATGCGAAGACCTGCGGGATAAAGCGGTGTGCATCGGTGTTTTCGCCGCGGATGGGCACAAACATTTTGCCGGGCGTCGTCTCGCGGCTGTCGGTATAAAACGACGTGACGGTATTTTCGCCGCTGCCGACGAGCCTGCCGCCGCACATTTCGGCGATCTCAGATACCTTTAAATTCATAAATGCAGTAGTTTCCTTTCGTTTAGCGCGCCGAAGCGAGGGAGCCCATCGGATCCCACGGCTGGAGCGTGATCGGCTCTTGCTCAAGCGCTTTGCGCTGTTCTTCTGTGAGGTACTTTTTATCGACGACGACCTGATACATATACTCGTCGAACCAAGCGTCGCTCATGATGTAGTAGCCGTCTACACCGGCGTCCTTGCCCCAGCTGTTTTCGACTCTCCAGCGGTTCGGCTTACCGTTATCGTCGAGGTTGACGCCCTGGAAGACCATGGCGTGGGTCATGAGACTCTGGCCGTAATCGAGGCGCTGAGCTTTATCCATGGTGAACTCGGTATTAAAAAGCGTTTCGAGGTCAAGAGCGTTCAGATCCATAATGCCGCCGTCGCGAACGCTGCGCTTGCCGACATCGCAGCCGAACCAAACCGGCAGGCCGTCCTTCATCTGGGCGATGGCTGCCGCTTTCAGGTCTTCAATGGGCAGGTTGAGGTACTTGACGGGTCGGCCCTCTGCGACGTTACCGAGGAACGCGACGGTGTAGGTCTTGCCGTAGGGCTTATCGGACGTCGGCGCATTGATGAGACTGATGTACTGGGAAAGATCCATGTCGACATACTTTTTGAAGAACGACTGCGGAGTGATGCCGAGGTCGCGCACGAAGCCGTTCGGGGTCTTAACCTCGAAATCGAACTTCACAGGCGGCTTGCCGAGGCTGATGCACAGCATGTTATAGATGGTCTGCATCATGTCATCCTTCTTTGCACGGAGTGCTTCCATGGAAGCGCCGTTCTGATACGCGGTGCGCAGCGTGCAGGCAAACTCACGCAGCTTTTCGGTGAGGTAGCCAATGATCTCACGCGTGGAGGAGGATGCGGCGGTTTCCGGCATGACTTCCTTCGGCACGACGCCGTACTTCTCTACGAGATTTGCGAACATATCCCACTGACCGCCGTCGCCGAGCGGACCGGAAAGCAAATATGTAACAAGGCGGCCTGCGGTGGGCTCGTTGAGCGTCTCTAAGATGCTCTCGAGAAAATAGTTGCTCTTTTCAAGCTTATCGAAAAACAGCGCGTAGTTCTGAGAGAGCTCGAACGTTTTGACGCCGAGCTTTTTGATGATGCGGAAGCGCATGGTGTTGAGCGCCGCGAACATCCAGCAGCGGCCGCTCTGCTTCTGATTCGTGATGTCGCCCTGCTCCAAAGAAATGTTGAACGTATGGCGCATTTCGCGGGCATTCTCAAAGCGCATGGCGGCGTTGTTGACCCCATTCTTCGTGACAGCATCCATGGCGATGCGGTTTGCGCGGTCACCGTCGAACGCGGTCTCATAAGAAGCGAGCTGTTCCAGTGTGATTTCCTTATTCATTTCTGCACAAGTCCTTTCCCGAAAGTAATTTATGAGCTTTATTTCATGGAATCAAGGATTTCCCGAATGACGACACGCTCGTCAAACGGGTATTTCTTACCCTCGATCTCCTGATAATCTTCGTGACCCTTGCCTGCGAGGACAATAATGTCGCCGGGTTGTGCGTTTTCAATGCACCAGCGGATGGCTTCGCGGCGGTCGGGAATTTCAATATATTTGCCGTCGGTCTTTGCAAGGCCGACCTTGATGTCCGCTAAAATATCGAGCACATTTTCATAACGGGAGTTATCTGCCGTGATGACGGAGAGATCGGCTAAATTGCCGCTGACCTCGCCCATCTCGAAACGGCGCACCTTGGGGCGATTGCCGCCTGCGCCGAACATGCAGATGAGGCGCTTCGGGTTATAGGCGCGCAGCGTTGTCAAAATGCTCTGCATGCTGACGGCATTGTGCGCATAATCGATGAGCAGAGTGAAATCGCCGGGCATCGGTACGGGCTCCACGCGGCCCTTGACTTTGACGGTTTTAAGTCCCTGCTGCATGGCAGTGACGGGGATATTCAAAACGCTGCACGCCGTGATGGCACACAGGGCGTTATAGACGTTGAATTTGCCGGGGATGGCGACATCCGCGGTAAAATTCAGCTTGCCTGTGACGGAGAAGCGCACGCCGAGAAAACCCGGTGTGGTAACGAGTTCTTCCCCATGCGCAACAAAATCGGCCGATTTATCGTAGCCGTAGGTAACAATATTGCACGTATGATTTTTGATGATGCCGGTATAATTCGGGTCATCGATATTGATGATGCCGGTGCGGCACATGCGGAACAACATGCTTTTGCACGCCATGTACTCTGCCATATCTTTATGCTCTGCGCCGCCGATGTGATCCTCGGAGAAATTCGTGAAGAGGCCGAGCTCAAACGTGAAGCCTGCAACGCGGTGATCTTTAAGGCCGATGGACGAGACCTCCATAACGCAGTATTCGCAGCCGGCATCGACCATTTGGCGCATGAACTTCTGCACCTCGTAGTTTTCGGGTGTGGTGTTATCGGTTTGAACGAGGGTATCGCCGTACAGTACGCCGATGGTGCCGATGACGCCGGTTTTATGGCCTGCGGCCTCCAGAATGGAGCGCATCATGAATGCGGTGGTCGTTTTGCCCTTGGTGCCCGTGATGCCGATGACGTGCATCTGCTCTGCGGGGTGGCCGAAGAACTCGGCGCTCAAATATGCGAGGGCAAGACGGGTGTTATCCGTTAAAATGACCGGCACGGGCGCTTCCACGGGCTCCTCTGCGATGATGACGGCGGCACCTTTTTCCGCTGCCATTTTCGCGTACTTATGGCCATCTGCATTCGCACCGCGCAGGCAAACAAACGCGCAGCCCGGCACAGCCTTGCGGGAATCGTACACAAGATCGGTGATATCGACGTCCGGCACCTGCTCCGCGCGATACTTGATGGCGGTTAAAAGTTGTTTCAGTTTCATTTTTATCCCATCCTTTTTCGTGAATTCGGATGATATATACCGACATGGTATACTATGTGCTTATTATAATCCGTCTGCGTGGTTCTGTCAAAGAAAAAAGAGAGCTGCGCGTAAAAATGTGCAGCTCTCTCATTTAATTTTCGGTATTTGCGGGTTCGTCGTTCAAAAGACGCTCGTACAGCTTGACGCTGTCCTTGCGGTAATCGATCTTTTCCTGCTTTTTGAACGCGGCGCCGTCTTCTGTGCGGACGGCGACCTTGAGCTCACCGAGGACGGAAAGCACGCTTTCTTTCGTTGCGCCCTCCTCGTTATAGTGGTTGAGCTCTAAGTTGTTCAGCGCCGGAATATCCTTCCAGAGGTAATAGTCGTTATCGGTGCCGTCTACGGGGCCAAAGAAGCCTTCTAAATCGTCCTGATCGAGGTATTTATAGCTTGCGTCATCGTAGGCGAAAATCATGCTGTCACCGGCGGAGGCATCGGTCGCGAACTTGACGAACGAGGCCTGCAGCTCTGATGTTTCAAACTCCGAGGTGCCGCTTGTATTAAATCGGCAGAAATTCATGGCGACGTATGTTTCGCCGTCACCGTTGCGGTCGTCTGCATATTTCTCGAAAAGCTCCTGAATATCGGTTTGCAGGTCGCTCGGCACGGTATACTGCGTCATGACGGTGATGGTATAATCGGGTTCCGTTTTGGATGTGACCGAATATATGAAATAGCCGACGACGGCTATGGCGAGCGCGACGAGCAGGACGTGCACCTTGTGATAATCCCACCAGTTTTTGCGTTTATCCGCCGCGGTCTGCGGCTTGATTTCGTTTTTATGAATGGTGTCTTCCGTATCGTCCAGCAGATACCGCTCTCGTGCCATGTGATTTCCTCATCTCTTCTTTAAGTATTCTTTGGCTGTGTGGTTTTTGAAAAGGCGGCTTTGTGCCGCCTTTCAGGGAACCCATGCAACTGGGTTCCCTACGGCTCAACAGTCCACCGGACTGTTGAGCCTACCTTCCTGGTTTTTGGGGAGGCAAAAAGGTTTCGTCGTTTGCGAACGACGACCAAAGGCGCTGCCTTTGGAATCCGCCGCCTTTGAAAAAGGCGGGCGAAACTTTATCCGTTTGCTTTACGTTAGCTTTATGTTAATTTTACGCCGTTATTCTTTCTAAAAAGCCAATTTGCTGTGAACAAATTGTAAAATGCAAAAGCACTGCCCGCAAACACAGGCAGTGCTTTTATTGTAACACAGATTAAATTTGTGTCAAGCTTTATCGAACTCAGTCTACGACCTCGTAGCCCTTATCTTCGATGGCTTTCTTGAGCTCGGCATCGGAAATTTCAGCATTGAGCTGAATGACCGCCGTGCCCTTTTCGTGGCTGACTTCTGCAGATGTGACCTGCGGGAACGCCTCCAGACACTTTTTAACAGTGGCTTCGCAATGCGGGCACATCATGCCGTTAATCTTAATTGTTTTTTCCATGGTTTTTGTCTCCTTTACTTCGATGGTTTTCATTTCGGCGGGTTTTGCCGATTTTATTTTTTTATCGTGCTTCGTGCTGCGGATGTTCAATAAATTCAGACGAAGCGCGTTTGTGACGACACAGAAGCTTGAAAGGCTCATGGCTGCCGCGCCGAACATGGGGTTCAGCTGCCAGCCGAGCAGGTTAATGAATACGCCTGCCGCGAGCGGGATGCCGATGATGTTATAAATGAACGCCCAGAACAGGTTTTCGTGGATATTGCGCAGTGTGGCGCGGCTTAAACGGATGCCCGCAGGAACATCGGACAGGCGGCTCTTCATGAGCACGACATCTGCGGCGTCGATGGCGATATCCGTACCGGCGCTGATGGCGACACCGATGTCGGCTCTGGTAAGGGCGGGCGCATCGTTGATGCCGTCGCCGACCATCATGACTTCGCCCTGCTCTCTGAGCTTGCGGATGACGTTTTCCTTGCCGTCCGGCAGGACGCCTGCGATGACTTCATTAACACCTGCCTGTCGGCCGATGGCCTCTGCGGTGCGGGCGTTATCACCGGTGAGCATGACGACGTGAATGCCCATGTTCTGCAACTCGCGGATGGCCTGCGGGCTGTCTTCCTTAATGACATCCGCTACGGCGATAACGCCGATAAGCTTACCGCCCTTGCTGAAATACAGCGGGGTTTTGCCGGACTGTGCGAGGGCTTCGGCCTTTTCTTTAAAATCTGCGGGGACATCTGCCTGCGTGGAGATGAACTTCAGGTTGCCGCCTGCGAGAACTTCGCCGTTCAGGGCAGCGGTGAGGCCATTGCCGGGCTTTGCCATGAAGTCTGTGACTTCTTTTGCCTGCACGCCGATCTCCTCAGCGCACGCCATGATGGCTTTGGCGAGCGGGTGCTCGCTCTTTTTCTCGAGCGCACTTGCGGCTTCCAGTAGGTTTTTTTCGGTGATGCCCGGGGCGGGTAAAATATCCGTGACGCGGGGCTCGCCGCTTGTGATGGTGCCGGTTTTATCGAGCGCGACGATCTGCACCTTGCCGGCTTTTTCGAGCGAAACGGCAGTTTTGAACAGGATGCCGTTTTTCGCGCCCATGCCGCTGCCGACCATGATGGCGACCGGCGTCGCGAGGCCAAGTGCGCACGGGCAGCTGATGACGAGCACGGAGATGCCGCGCGCGAGCGCGTAGCCGAACGTCTGCCCAACGAGCATCCAGACGATGAACGTAACAACAGCGATGCAGATGACGGTCGGGACGAACACGCCGGAAACCTTATCGGCGATCTTCGCGATCGGCGCTTTCGTGGCGGCGGCATCGCTGACCATGCGGATAATCTGGGAAAGCGTGGTATCTTCGCCGACGCGCGTTGCTTCGCAGCGCAGGAAGCCGGACTGGTTTACGGTCGCGGCGGAAACAGCATCGCCCACGGCCTTATCGACCGGAATGCTCTCGCCGGTGAGGGCGGATTCATTGACGGCGCTGGCGCCTTCCAAGACGATGCCGTCTACGGGGATATTCTCACCGGGGCGCACGACAAACACATCGCCGCGGCGAACCTCGGAAACGGGCACGGTGACCTCTTGACCGTCCCGCACGAGCACGGCGGTTTTCGGCGCGAGGTTCATGAGACCCTTTAAGGCATCGGTCGTGCGGCCTTTGGAGCGCGCTTCCAGCATTTTACCGACCGTGATGAGCGTTAAAATCATGGCGGCAGACTCGAAGTAGAACTCGTGCATGTAGCCCATGACGGCGGTCATATCGCCGCGCATTTGGGCATCTGTCATGGCGAACAGCGCGTAGGTGCTGTACAGGAACGACGCGCCCGAGCCGAGCGCCACAAGGGTATCCATATTCGGTGCGCGGTGGATGAGCCCTTTAAAGCCGCTGATGAAGAACTTCTGGTTGATGACCATGATGATGACGGTGAGGAGCAACTGGATGAGGCCCATCGCGATGTGGTTGTCTTTGAGAAAATTCGGCAGCGGCCAGCCCCACATCATGTGCCCCATGGAGATGTACATGAGGACAGCCAAAAAGCCGACGGACGCGATGAGGCGCTTTTTGAGCTTTGGAGTTTCGCGGTCTTTCAGGGCATCTTCTGCAGCAACGTTGGGGCTTGTGCTATTCTGTGCCGCACCTTTTTTGGACGCGCCGTAGCCGGCATCTTCCACGGCCTTGATGATGCTTTCCGGCGAAGCCGTGCCCTCAATGCCCATGGAGTTCGTGAGCAGGCTGACTGAGCAGGACGTAACGCCCGGCACCTTGCTGACCGCTTTTTCCACACGGGTGCTGCACGCCGCGCAGCTCATACCCGTGACGTTATACTGTTCCATTTTCTTCCCTTCCTTTCATAAAAATGCGCCGAAAATTATCGCATCAGCTTTTGCAGTGTGGTGACAAGCTCATCGATGACTTCATCGTTTCCTGCGCGGATGTCGTCCGCTACACAAGTCTTGATGTGGTTTGCGAGCAGCTCTTTCGTAAATGCGTTGAGCGCCGCGTTGGCTGCCGCGACCTGTACGAGGATATCCGGGCAGTAGGCACTTTTCTCCACCATGCCGCGAATGCCGCGGATCTGCCCTTCGATGCGGTTTAATCTGTGGATGAGTTTTTTGTACTCCTCATCGGAGCGGTGCTTTATTTTATGACAGCCGCAGCACTTCTCTTCGGTTTTTTCTTCGGTGCAGTCTGTGCACGCTTCCGTATCGGTTGCATTGCTTTTGCAGCAAGCGTGCAGCTCTTTTTCTTCTGTATGTTCCAACGGAATTCTCCTTTCCGATTTCGCTTTATATACCCTCTTGGGGTATCTTGACTATATACCCACACAGGGTATATTGTCAACTCTTATTTTAGCTTTTTTTCAAAAATATTCTGCCCGGATTTTTGACCTGCGTTTAAAGTAAAAAGCACCGCTTGGCTTTTGGCTCAAAACGGTGCTTTGGGTGTTAATCTTAGCTTGACTTACGCTTCGTATTCCATTTTCTCCGGCGTCCAGTCCTTGAGGACCTCGAGCATATCGACGGCAGTCTCTTTGGCGCCCTTGAGGTCGTGCTCTTTGTAGTTGCCGCACTCTTCGCGGCGGCTGCCGGGGATCTCGCCCTCAAAATCGCGGATGAACGCGAAGGATTCCTGCACGAGATGCAGGGCATCTAGGCGGCTCACGTTGTCGCGCAGGAGGAAATAGAAGCCCGTGCGGCAGCCCATGGGGCCGACGTAGATGACGGAATCGGACAACGCGGAGTTGCGCGCATACGTGGCGAAAAGATGCTCGAACGTGTGGAGCGCGCCGTTTGAGAGGTAATCTCCGGCGTTCGGCACCTTCATGCGCAGGTCGTAGGTTACAACGTCGCCGTCGATGCGGGAAACGTACATGCCTTTTTTGAGCTTATCATGATTGACGGAAAAGCTGGCAATTTTTTTCATACTCTATCATCACTCTCTTTATAAATTCACGGATTTCTTAGAGTATACCACGCTTTTCTTTGAATTTCAATTCCGTCTTATTTTTCGACAGTGACGGTTTTCGGCTCGTAGCCGGCGTGCCAGACGGTCTGCTTCAAAACGACTTCTTCGACGGGCTTCTTTGTGTAGATTCGAGCGAATTTGCCGGCGAGGTCGACCTTTGCCATGCAGTCCGGCTGCTCGTTGAACGCGTTTTCAATGCGCATGGCGCAGTTTTTGCAGTGCATGCCCTCGATGTCCATACGGTAAACGTGGTCGTAGTCGTTCACGTTTGTATCCTGCGGCTTGACGTGCTTCACTTCATCGCCGCCACCGCCGCAGCAGCCGTTCTTCAATTTTTTGCGATAGCTGATGACCGCAAAAATACAAATAGCCGCAATTACCACACAGATGATGATCGTAGCAGGGCTGATGTCCGTGCCGGTCGCATTCAAAATATATGTACGCATTTAAACCGCTTCCTTTTGTGAAAATAGTTCTTGTGAGAGAAGACTCTTATATACCCTTTGGGGGTATCTTGATTATATACCTCGACAATATAAAATGTCAAGAGAAAAAGTTAGCGATTTCTAACTTTTTTTGAATTCCTGCGTTGCTGCGCGTGTGAAAAAATAAAAAATGCCGCTCGGCACTGTTTGAAACACAGCAGTCGAGCGGCGTTTTCGTTTACTTTTTACGGTTTCGCGTTCCAGAGGGTAACTTTCCCTATTTCGCGGGTCTTGTTCATATCGATGATGCGCTGGTTCGACGAGCCGCGAAAGCGCAGGGAAATGTCTTTGAGTTCATCGACGAATGCGCCGTCGACGAGCACGTCGAGCAGGGACAGGAATTCGTCCGTGACCTCGCAGCGGTTGCGGCCGCCGTCTTTCAACATATCGGTCTCCAGGGTGGAACCGGAATAGCACCAGATGTCCTTTTCGGGGTATATTTCGCGAACGCGGTGCAGAAACGGCACCAAAGCGCGTTGATTCTGCGGCTCCATAGGCTCGCCGCCGAGCAAAGTTAAACCGTTGATGAAACCGGGTGCAAGGGCTGCGAGCACCTCGTCTTCCGTTTCTTTTGTAAACGGCTTGCCGTAGTTGAAATCCCACGTTTCGGCGTTGAAGCAGTTTTTGCAGTGGCGCGTGCAGCCGGAGACGAACAGCGTGACGCGCACGCCGATGCCGTTTGCGATGTCGGTTTTTTTGATCTCACCGTAATTCATGATGGTTTCCTCTATTCATGAAATACCGCACAAAGCGCCTGCCCTGTGCGGTACTGTTTATTCTTGATTTTGACTTAATTACAAGTGCAGCACGCGCTCTTTGATTTCGGCGGTACGGCCCTGGTTCCAGAACTGGGTGCCGATGTAGCCGCAGGTGCGGCGGGCGACGTTCATGGTATCCTGGTCGCGGTTGCCGCAGTTCGGGCACTCCCAGACGAGCTTGCCGTCATCCTCGACGATCTGAATCTCACCGTCGTAGCCGCACTTCTGGCAATAATCGCTCTTGGTGTTAAGCTCGGCGTACATGATGTTATCATAGATATAGCGGATAATCTGCAGGACGGCTTCGAGGTTATTCTGCATGTTCGGGACCTCGACATAGCTGATCGCACCGCCGGTGGAAAGCGCCTGGAACTGCGACTCGAAGCGGAGCTTTTCAAACGCGTCAATATGCTCGGTGACGTGGACGTGGTAGCTGTTTGTGATATACGGCTTATCCGTGACGCCCGGGATGATGCCGAAGCGGCGCTGGAGGCACTTTGCGAACTTGTACGTAGTGCTCTCAAGCGGCGTGCCGTACAGACCGAAGCCGATGGTGGTCTCTGCCTTCCATTTTTCACACGCAGCGTTCATGTACTTCATGACAGCGAGCGCAAACGGCGTTGCGCTGGGGTCCGTGTGGGATTTGCCCGTCATGTAGCGCACGCACTCGCACAGACCGGCATAGCCGAGCGAAATGGTGGAATAGCCGCCGTAGAGAAGCGCATCGATGGGCTCGCCTTTTTTGAGACGGGAGATTGCGCCGTACTGCCAGAGGATTGGTGCGGCGTCGGACAATGTGCCTTTCAAGCGGTTGTGGCGGCACATGAGTGCGCGGTAGCACAGGTCGAGGCGCTCATCGAAGACCTTCCAGAATTTTTCCATATCGCCGCCGGAGCTGAGCGCGACATCGACAAGATTCAGTGTGACGACGCCCTGATTGAAGCGGCCGTAGAACTTATAGTTGCCGTTTTCATCCTTCCACGGGCTTAACGCGCTGCGGCAACCCATGACCGGGAAGCAGTTGCCCTCTTTGAGCTCTTTCATCTTCTTTTCGGAGATATAGTCCGGCACCATGCGCTTTGCTGTGCACTTTGCGGCAAGCTCGGTGAGGTAATAGTATTCGCTGCCGGGGGTAATGTTATCCTCCTGCAAAACATAAATGAGCTTCGGGAATGCCGGGGTAACCCACACACCCTTTTCGTTTTTGACACCCTCATAGCGCTGGAGCAGCACTTCCTCGATAATCATGGCGAGGTCGCGCTTTTCGCGCTCGTTTTTCGCCTCGTTCAGATACATAAACACGGTGATGAACGGCGCCTGACCGTTCGTCGTCATCAAAGTCACGACCTGATACTGGATGGTCTGCACGCCGCGCTTGATCTCTTCACGCAGACGGCGCTCCACCATTTTGGAGATTTGGGCCTCATCCGGGGAAACGCCAAGCTCGCCGATCTCGACTTCGACCTCCCGGCGGATTTTCTCGCGGGAGATCTGCACGAACGGCGCGAGGTGTGCGAGGCTGATGCTCTGGCCGCCGTACTGGTTACTTGCAACCTGCGCGACGATTTGCGTGGCGATGTTGCAGGCGGTGGAGAAGCTGTGCGGCTTTTCAATGAGCGTGCCGGTGATGACTGTGCCGTTTTGCAGCATGTCTTCGAGGTTTACGAGGTCACAGTTGTGCATGTGCTGCGCGAAATAGTCCATATCATGGAAATGGATAATGCCCTGCTCGTGTGCTTCGACGATTTCGCGCGGAAGCAAAATGCGGCGCGTGATGTCTTTGGAGACCTCGCCGGCCATGTAATCGCGCTGGACGCTGTTTACGGTTGGATTTTTATTCGCGTTTTCCTGCTTGACTTCCTCGTTGTTGCACTCGATAAGGCTGAGAATCTGGTTATCGGTGGTATTGGCGCGGCGCGCAAGCGAACGCGTATACCGGTAACAGATATACTCCTTAGCGACATCGAACGCACCTTGCCCCATGATCTGCTTTTCTACGAGGTCCTGTATTTCTTCCACGGACGCTGCACGCCCCATGGCGACGCACGCTCCTTCGACATTTGCAGCGATTGTGCGAATTTGTTCGTTCGTAAGTCTCTGACGCTCGTCGATCTCTTTATTTGCCTTGGAGACAGCGACGATAATCTTAGTGATATCGAACGCTGCTTCCGAGCCGTTTCTCTTAATGATCTTCATGTTCCTTACCGCTCCTTCATACCGCCCGCGGGAGCTGCATGTTTCCAGCCCCTTTGGTTTTCATAATCAGTTTCCATAATTTTCTTTATATTGAATATTTATGCGTAACCACAAGATATTGTGTTCGTTTTTGCGGTTCCTGCCGCAAGCACCCTACCAGTATACACCGAAGTTGGCGTCTTGTCGAGTAGTAAATGCGCTTTATTTTAAATTTCTTTTTGTACCCTTTTACCCATTGTGTAATAAAGCGTGAAAGGGCGCCGCGGAGCGATGCGGCAAAGCGCGGGTTTGGATGTAAAAAAGGGCGGTCATTGACCGCCCTTGCAGGAACCCATGCAACTGGGCTCCCTACGTTTTGAATGTCCCTCGGACATTCAAAACAACCTTCCAATTTTATGTAGGCAAAGAGATTTCGCTTTCTGATGAAAGCAACTTAGGGCGCTGCTCTAAGTACCCGCAGTCTTTTGAAAAAGGCTGGCGAAAACTTTTGACCACCGTTACGGGAAGCTTCTTTTCTTACTCTTCCTCTGCTTTTTCCGGCAGAAGATCTGTCATGCTTTTGAGGCTGATGCCGAGTGTGGACATATTGTGCAGGAGTGCGGAGGTAGTCGGCTGGATGATTCCGCCTACGCCGAGCAGGATAAGCATGAGGTTGAAGCCGACGATGAAACGGTAGTTGCGGTGGATGCGCGCCATGAGCGCAGTGCTAAGCTGACGCAGGGTGACGAGCTCATAGAGATCGCCTGCCGCAACGGTGATGTCCGCGATCTCTCTGGCAATGGCGGCGCCGGTATTGATGGCAACGCCGACGCTTGCTTCGGACAGCGCCGGAGAATCGTTCACGCCGTCGCCGACCATGATAACGGTGCGGCCCATTTCTTTTTCGCGGCGGATGAAGTTCGCTTTATCCTCCGGCAGCACTTCGGCGTAGAACTCGTCCACGCCGACCTCTGCTGCAACGGCTTCGGCGGTCTTGCGGTTATCGCCGGTCATCATGACAACCTTCTTGATGCCGCAAGCGTGCAGAGCGCAGATGGCGTCCTTTGCTTCCTTACGCAGCGGGTCGGAGATACAGATGACGGCTGCGAGCACACCGGAAATGCACAGATAAAGGTGCGAATACTCGGCCGGAAGTGCGTTGAACTTCGCTTCTTCGCCCTCCGGGATCACGCAGCCCTCGTCTTCAAAAACGAAGTGCGCGCTGCCGATGATGACCTTTTTGCCCTCCACAGTGCTGGAAATGCCGTGCGCGACGACGTATTCCACGCGAGAATGGTACTCTTCGTGGGAGAGGCCGCGGTCCTTGGCTTCGGCCACGACAGCGTTTGCCATGGAGTGCGGGTAATGCTCCTCAAGGCAGGCGGCAAGGCGCAGCATTTCGCTTTCCTCACGGTCGCCGAACGTTTCGATCATGGCAACACGCGGTGTTGCGTACGTCAGCGTGCCGGTTTTATCGAACACAATGGTATCGGCGTTTGCAACGGCCTCCATGAAGCGGCCGCCCTTGACGGAAATATGGTGTGCGCTGCTCTCGCGCATTGCGGACAGCACCGCGATCGGCATGGAGAGCTTTAATGCGCAGGAGAAATCGACCATCAGCACGGCGAGCATCTTTGTGACGTTGCGTGTGAGCAGATAGGTCAGCGCCGTGCCGCCAAGCGTGTACGGCACAAGCTTATCGGCAAGGCGGGAAGCCTTGTCTTCTGCGGTGGATTTCAATTTTTCGGATTCTTCGATCATGTGGACGATGCGGTCATAACGGCCGCCGCCCATAGCTTTTTCGACGCAGATGACGCACTCGCCCTCTTCGGCGACGGTGCCGGCATACACGTAGCTGCCGACGGACTTCTGCACCGGCAGAGATTCGCCGGTCATAGAGGCTTGATTGACCAAAGCTTCACCCTCGACGACCTTACCGTCAAGCGGAATCATATTGCCCGTGCGCACAACGATGCGGTCGCCCGCCTGAATGTCGCCGATCGGCATGAGCACCTCGGTGCCGTTCGTCTTGAGCCAGACCTTATCGACATTGAGGGACATGGCGCCCGCGAGGTCGGCAACAGACTTTTTGTGCGTCCACTCCTCGAGAATCTCGCCGAGGCGCAGCATGAACATGACGGAGCCTGCCGTATCGAAATCGCCGCGCACAAGAGAAACGGTGACGGCAGTGGCATCAAGCACAGCAACGGAGAGATGGCCGTGCAGCAGCGCCTTAACGCCCTCTTTGATGTACTTTGCGGAGCGGATGATGGCAAGCATCATGCGAATGGGCGCCGGGAAGAACATTTTAGCCATGGCGCGGCGCAGCACCGTGAAGACGAGCTTGTCTTCAAACTCGCGGTTCAATGCGCGGGCGGTGTGATCCGGCACAAGCTCCATGCTTTCGGCTTTTGCGAACGAGAATGTCGCGAGCGCACGAATAAGGGATGTGCGGTCGTTTTGATAGACGATGACGGCGTCCTGTGTGCGGTCGTAGACCTTAACTTCCTTTACGCCGTCCACGGCGCGCAGGTAATACTCTAAAACATCGGCTTCTTTCAGCGTCATGCGGCCGCAGACGAGATGTACACGCATGTGCCCGCGCGCTTCATGCAGAATTTTACACTTCATAACTTTATCCTTCTATGCAACAATATATTGGAAGCTCCGAAAAGCGGAGCGGATGAACGAAAAAAGAGAGCCGCTTTCGGCGGCTCTCCGGTAATTCAGACCCGGGATAGACCCGCGATCAAGCTTCGGTGGATTCTTCCGCGGAAGCAGCTTCTTCCGTGCATGCGCAAGCTGCATCTTCGATGACCTCTGCGGCAGCATCGGCAGCGCGCTGCTCGTTGATCTCCTTAGCGTCGGTCAGGATGTCGTTTGCGTTCTCCTTGATGGTCGTGACCGTTGTCATGACACACTCCTTGGCACGCAGAGCAGCTGCAGTGGTCTCGGTGTAGACCTTCTTAGCATCCTTGCTGCTGAGCACCTTGATGCCGGCGGTACCAAACAGAACACCTGCTGCGAAAAGACCGATTTTTGCCCAATTCATAAAAATACCTCCTGTATTGCGGGCCGCATTTTAACCATGCGGCTCATAAAATTATTTTTTCATGTGTCCGCTGATGAGAGTCAGCACAAAGAACAAAACGGTAAGCCTTGCAAAATGCTTATGCATTTTCATATTCATTCACCACCTTGTTTGTTCTGGCAAAAGAATAGCACGATTTTTACCTAACTTCAACAGTTTTCACACAAAAAACACAATTTTCTATTATTTGTAAAAAACAACCTGCAAGTTAGCCGTACCATTTTGGACAATTTGTTAAAACAGAATCGGTTAGTTTAAACAACCACAGGTTTCATGCCGGATTTTGCGGTTTCAGTACAGACGCGCACACGATGTACATACAGCTCAAAAGAAACATTTTGGCAATTTTCGAACCAAAAAGACGAAATTGCTCCATTTAGACTTTCGATATAACTTTCTCTTTCCGCAGCATTGGAATACAGCGGTTTACATTGCGCTTATAGGAACAATTAGACGCGCCACAGGTATTCTCTATTTCCCACTCTGTACGGTACACGAGGACAGACAACAAAGTGTGCGGCACGGGAAGCACCCATAAAGGCTGCTCATTGTCGTTTCGGTTCTACGTACTCCTTTTGTTTCATCGTTTTTGCACCCTAACGACTTTGTTTTGGGTTAGTTAAAGCAAACTTGCAAGCTTATTGTACGCCTACTTCTTTCGCTTGTCAAGAGCCATGTGTAAAAGCAGGCGCTTTTTTAGAAATGAGACCTGTGCGCATGGGCTTCTTCGGTGACACCTTGCGTAAGCCGCTCGAAAAACAGGGTATCCCCTACCACCTTGCCGTGACGCTTATACAAAATGAGCTGCAAAAGTCCGCTTGTTTGGTTTTGCAACATCCCCATCGGACGTTTTAGTCCCATTTTTTCGCTGAAAACGACGAAAGCACGAGTCATACAGAATGAAGCGTGCAAATATATCGGCGTGAAGCCCGACCTCTATGACCCGGAGACAATCTTTGCGAACACGCACCGCAGCTGCTTCACACCGGAGATGGATAATACCGAGCGCGAAGCACGCTACAATGGTTGGCAGAAAGCCGTGCGGCAAGCACTGACGCACTAAAGCTTATTGAATTTCAAAACGCATATTCGCAAGGCAAAACCGCGAATGTGCGTTTTTTCACTATTTTTACACCTTGCGGTTGACAACGCACGCGGTTTTGTAATAGACTGGAGATAACGCCGAAATGCGGCGAAGAATCTTGGGATAAGAGGTAAGTTTACTATGAAAAAAGGTGCGAAACGCAACCAAATTATCAGCGAGCTTTTACATGTGACGGACGAGGAATTCACGGATGAGGAACTAATCCATCAGCTGATTGCAACGGAAGTCACAAAAAACGCAGACAAGGACGAGCACATGACGTTTGGGCAGAGTGCCGCGGACGCAGTGGCGCGCTTTGCGGGCAGTTGGGCGTTTATTTTCAGCTTTATCGCCGTCATGGTCATTTGGATGGTCATAAACCTCGTTTTGGGTTCGAGAGCATTTGACGAATACCCGTTTATTTTATTAAACCTCGTACTTTCGTGCATCGCTGCCGTGCAAGCGCCGCTCATCATGATGAGCCAGAACCGCCAAGAAGCAAAAGACCGTCAGCGTGCAGAGAATGACTATAAGATCAACTTAAAAAGCGAGCTCATCATCGATGATCTGCACAAAAAGCTTGACCTTGTTCTGGAAAACCAAAAGAAGATCAACCGCCGCTTGGATAAGATTGAAGCGGAGATTGCGCCGGAAAACAAGGAAAAATAACGCTTTACATATAAAGATTTGGGAGATCGTATTAAAAAAGCATCACCATCCGTAAAAGAACGACGGCGGATATCCCCGCCGTTTTGGAACAGCAAAAAGCAGATGCACCCGATGTGGATTCGGGGCATCTGCTTTTTGCTGTCTTTCGATTTCAAATTTTACTCTGCTTCGCTCAAAAGCATACGGTCATTATCGAGGGCTTTGCCGGCGGCTTGCTTGAAGCGGTCGAGGAGGTCGGCAACAGTCATGTGGGCACGCTCTTCGCCGGTGACGTCCAGAATGATCTTACCGGCGTTCATCATGATGGTGCGGTTGCCGAGCTCCAGTGCGGACTGCATATTGTGCGTAATCATCATGCACGTGAGGTGGTTTTCCTCCACAGTGTTTTTCGTGATCTCGAGCACCTTTTCGGCGGTGGCGGGGTCAAGCGCGGCGGTGTGCTCGTCGAGCAGAAGGAGCTTCGGCGGGTTATATGTGGCCATCATAAGTGTGAGCGCCTGACGTTGGCCGCCGGAAAGCAAACCCACGGGCTGGGTCATGCGGTCTTCGAGCCCCATACCGAGCAGGGAGAGGCGTTCACGAAACGCCTGTCTGTCCTTGCGGGAGATGGAGCTGAGCCAACCGCCGTGCCCCGCTGCGAGCGCGAGGTTTTCTTCGATGGTCATGCCCGGTGCGCTGCCGCGCATGGGGTCCTGAAACAGGCGGCCGATGCTGCGGGCACGCTTATACTCCGGCATGAAGGTGATGTTCTTGCCGTCAAGCTCGACCTTGCCGCTGTCCGTGAAAAAGCTGCCGGAAATGGCGTTGAAGAGCGTGGATTTGCCCGCGCCGTTTGCGCCGATGACGGTGATGAAATCGCCCTTTGCGGCGTGGAAGCTGAGGTCTTCGATCGCCTTTTTGGCGTTGACCGTGCCGGGGTTGAAGGTCTTCGAGATATGCGTGAGTTTAAGCATGGGTGCGCTCCTTTCCGAAACGGCGCTTCAGATACGGAAGCTGTTTTTTGAGGTACGGCCCGGAGATTGCCAGAATGACAATAACGGACGAGACGAACTTGAGCATGAACGCGGGCAGGTTGAATCGCAGCGCGATGGTATACACAAGGCGGAACACGAACGCACCGACGACCATGCCGAAGATACGCAGCGGAATTTTGCCCTTGCCGAAGAACGCGCCGCCGATGAGGAGCGATGCCAGCGCAACCGTAACCATGCCGGTGCCGATATCGATGCTGACAGACTTTTGCGACTGCGCGAGCAAGCAGCCTGAAAGCGCCGTAAACGCATTGGAAATGCACAGGCCGATGATGGTCGTTTTAACCGGGTTGATGGACGAGGAGCGAACCATGTCCGGGTTATTGCCCGTCGCACGAATGGCGAGGCCGAGGCGTGTGCGGAGGAAAAGTCCCAAAACGACCGCCACGAGTACAACCGTGATGGTGATGACGATAAGCTTATATTGCCCCGCAAGCGGTGTGTTTTCGAGCACCGAACGCATTTTGGTGAAGACCGTATCGGAATTATTGAGGTTCAAAAGCGACGCGCCGTTCATGATGCCGATGTTGACGGAATAAAGCGCGGTATTGACGATGATGCCGGCAAGCAGACTATCAATGCCCATTTTCGTCTGCAAAAGAGCCGTGACGAAGCCGGAGACCATGCCGATCGCCATAGCGGCGGGGATTGCCAGAAACGGATGCCCGGAAAGCGCGACGGACGCGCCGACGACCGCGCCGAGCGTGAAGCAACCGTCTGTGGAAAGGTCGCATACGTTCAGCATGGAATAGCTCAAAAACAGTGCCAAAACAGTCAGCGAGCTGATGAGACCGAGCTCCAGCGCTGTCTGCCCAAGGGTCAGGATTGAATCGAAAGACATACAAAAACTCCTCGTTTTGCAGATTTGTGGTGATATGCCGAAGCCACGCGCCCGAAAACCGGGTGCATGGCAGCGGTGATTGCATTCTTATGGGTAAGTAAGGTATTGATGAAGTATGGTAGTATGAAGTGTTTGAAAGCTTATGGGGTAGGATAAGCTTTTGAGAGATTTAAATTAGGACTCGAGATCGCTGAAGCTCTCTGCGGTCGTGATTTCCTCCACTCTCGTGCAGTACGGAACAAAAGCTTCGGAGACGGTATCGAAGTCGAGGCCGAGCTTTTCGCAGATTTCGGTGTTGACCGTTGCGGTGCCGTTGTCGAACGTGATAACCGGGGTGGTCGCCGGGTCTTTGCCTTCGGTGAGGATGGAAGCGATCATATCTGCGGTCTCACGGCCGAGGTTTGCGTAATCGACGCCGTAGCCGAGAAACGCGCCGTTGAGGGCGAAGGAATCGGCACCGGTGTAGTGCGGGATGCCTGCGTCAGCAAAGGTCTCGTAAATAGCGAGCTCTGCCTTCATGATGGTGTTATCGGTCGGGGTGAACACGGCGTCTACACCGTCGGAAACGAGAGCCTGTGCGGCGAGCGCGACTTCTTCGGCGGTCGTTGCGGTGCGCTCTACATATTCAACACCTTTGTCGTCGAGGTACGCCTTTGCGTGCTCGATGGCGGCGGTGGAGGAATCCTGTCCTACGTCGTACAAAAGGCCGATCTTCTTGGCATCGGGGTTCTGGGCGAAGATAAGGTTCATGACAGAGTTGGTATCGAGGTTATCGGAGGAGCCCGTCACGTTGCTGCCCGGCTCTTCAAGGGAAGCGACAAGACCCGCGCCGACCGGGTCGGACACGGCGGCGAACACGACCGGCGTTTTGCTGTCTTCGGTTGCGGACTGCATCGCCATGGCGACCGGGGTCGCGACACCGACCATGAGATCTACGTTATCGGCTGCAAAGTTTGCGATGATCTGATTCATGACGTTCGCGTCGGCGTTACAGTTGTCGTACTTCACGTTGATTGTGATGCCCTGCTCGCTTTCGATCTCGGCGAGACGTGCATTGATGTTCTCGACGATCTGGTTTAAGGAAGCGTCATCGACGTAGTTGCAGATGCCGATGGTGTACGATGCGCCGGAAGATTCTTCGCTTGCGGTGCTCTTTTCACTCGACGCGCTGCTTTCGGAAGCGGCGGATGAAGAAGAGTCGCTCGACGCGGAAGACGCGGAAGAAGCTGTGCTTTGACCGCTGCAAGCGGCGAGGCTGAGGGTCATAGCGGCGGCGGTGATCATGGCAAATACGTTTCTGAGTTTCATAAATTTATCGATCCTTTCAGGTTTGTTTTAATGCGTTCAAATGCGGGTTCAAAATTTCAGATGCAGCGCGGCTGCGCCATCGTTTTGTGTAAACAAACATGAAATAACCTCCCTGAAAAACAAAAAATCCTGTCCCTGCAATCGCTTGCTGGGACAGGATCAAAATTCCTGCGGTGCCACCCGGCTTGGTATGTGAAACACACACCCTCTTACGCGTACCATCATACGCAGACCTTTGTTTACGGAGAGCCACACTCCGTCTCACATACTCGGGAAATCCTTTTCTGTTTGCCCTCAGAAGTCCATTCCGCTTTATCTTTCCGCCGTGATCCCACCATCCACGACTCTCTGTGAGAAAAGTTGCCTAAAGCGTACTCACTCTTCCTCAACGGTTTAGTGCATTGTAGCACACATTTTTTCGGTTGTCAATTAGGTTTTTGAAAAAATTTGAATTTTTGTAAAAAAGATAAATTTTGTTAAAAATGGCCCATCAGCAATGCTCAAGATTTATAAGCCACTCGGCGCAGGCATTCTCTACGACGAGCCTTGCCGCAAGGGCGGAATTGCCCGGAACTAAGCCACACCCACCGCTCGCTACGAGTGGCAGAGTCCATATCGCCTTATTATGCAAATCGTATTGCGGTCATCCTGTGACCTTTTTGCCGCTTAAATGCAGCACGCGGTCGCACTTTTCGGAGATGAACGCATCGTGCGTAACGATGATGCAAATTTTGTCTTTGCAGACCTGCTTCAGAGCCTCAAACATGCCCTCTGCGGAGGCTTTATCGAGGTTCGCGGTGGGCTCGTCGAGCACGAAGACCGGGCGGTCATCGTAGAAAATGCGCGCCAAAGCGACCTTGCGGCGCTGACCGCTGGAGAGATTCTTGCCCTCCGGCTCGATCTCGTACTCCGCTGTTTTTTCGTTTACAAACTCCGTGAGGTTGGCGAGTTCGACAGCCTTGCGGAACTTCTTCTCGTCAAACGGCTGATCCATGCAGATGTTTTCTTTGAGCGTGCCCGCGAAAACGGAGACGAAGCCGGAATCGTAGCTTAAATAATTGCGAATTTCCGCGCCGTGGACGGTTTTATTGCCGATTTTGAGCTCGACTTCGCCGCCTGTGGGCGTATAAAAGCCGATGAGCAGCTTTGTGAGCGTGCTTTTGCCGCTGCCGTTTTCGCCGGTAAGCGCGACGATCTCGCCCGTGTGCACCTGCGTTTCGGCGTGGGACAGGATGACTTTTTCTTCGTCATACGCAAAGGAGAGGTCTTTTGCGGTGAGCGCTACATCACCTGCATTCTGAACAGAGGGCTTTGCGGTTTGTGTGCTATTTTCGGTGGGCATGGAGAGGATCTCGCCGATGCGGTTTGTAGAGACCTTCACTTCGTTGACCTCGGCCATCCAGCCCGAAATGTGCAGGAACGGGCCGTAGAAGAAGCTGACGAGGTTCACGACGGCGATGAGCGTGCCGACGGTCGTTTCGCCGCGCACGACAAGGAACGAGCCCATGCCGAGCGCGATGATGAACATGCCGACGCCGAGGAAGTTATTGAGAAAGCCGATAGCGCCCTGCAAAACGCTGAGTTTACCGACGTACTTCTGCTTTTGCGCGTATGTATCCCCCACGCGCTTCTGCACCCAGCCGAGCACGCCGTAGGACTTAAACAGCATGTACTGGCTCAAAAACTCCTGTAAGATATTGCGGTTTTTGTCTTCGTTCTGCATGATCTGAATGCTGTTCATCTCGAGCTTTGGGGAAATACGGATCATGGTGAAAATCAAAATCGGCACAATGACGATCATGACGACCGCGAGTTTCCACTCGAGGAGGAACATCAAAATAAAGCTGACGACGAACGTGAAGCTCTCGAAAAAGATGCTCGGGATGAGCGTTTTGGAGTAGAAATTCGAGAGGGTCTCCGCGTCTTTTGTCATGCGCGTGAAGTAGTTATCCGCCGCGCCGCTGTCGAACGTCCTAAGGTCTGTGCGGTATAGGTGCTCCACCATGGCGCTGCGCAGAGAAAGCTCCATGCGGCAGGAAAGCTTGCCCTGCAAAACGGACGTAACGACCTGTGAGATGCCGAGCACGAGCAAAACGCCGACCGCGATGATAAGACATGTGGTGAGCGGCATGGCGCTTGCGTTTGTGGCGATGTCGAGGAACATTTTCATCAAAACAGACACCGCGATGACGGAAACGCCCAGCAGCACGGAAAAAATAATGAGCAAAATAAACTGCGGAACGTTTTGACGGATGAGGTGAAGGGAATGCCGGTTTTGCTCTTTCTTCATTTCAAAATCTCCTTTTTGTTGTCTGAACTCATCATGTGACAACATGAAAATTCAGCCGTTTATTTGTTTTTGTGCAAAAGATCGACTTGCTCTCCCGTTTAACGCCAGTATACTACATCACCAAAAATTTGTCTACTTTTTTTGCAAAATCATCTATTTTCACAATCAATTCGTCGAAATTTCCGCAAAATGACGAAACCCGACGGCAGGGGCTTTTTCGCACCGAGATAATCCCCTGCGATGCAGCCCAGAAACACCGTGACGGCACCGCCGAGCGGCAAGACGAAAAGGCCCTTTAAATCAACATTCCAGATAACCATGAGCGCTATGAGCGCGCCCGCCGTAAGCAGGGCCGCACGCAGGGAGCGCCACAGCAGATACGCTGCTTTGTTTTCGTTTTTTTCCGGGTAGACCGTAACGGTCTGCGGATGTTTCATGCGCGTTCGTAACGGGGCGCACATCGGAAAGCGGGTTGGAATAACGCTGTGCGTTAATGATGCGCATCTGGTTTTCAAGGCTCGGGTAGCCGATGGAAAGGCAGATCATGAAACGGTCGAGCTGCGATTCCGGCAAAGACGGTATCCGGCACTTCGAGGTAATCCACCTCAAGCTTCTCGCTCCAATCGAGATCAATGGCCTGCACATACTGCGGTATAGAGAGGCGATGCACCGCCATGTTCTCGCTTGTTTCGTTCTTCCACCAATCGACCATACGCGTATACTGCGGCGTGTAGGATTTCATGGTTTGAAGATAGACGAGTGTGTTATACATAAAATCTACGTCATATCCTTATCTTCCGGAAACAACACCTGATTCGTTTGCAAGTCTCTCTTCTGACCGGACGGCACATAAGTATTTCCAAGCCGCTGATACGCCGCCACACTGCTTATGCACAGTGATCCACTCGCCGTTCTGCATGCGGAATTCTGCGGTCATCGGTTCTTTTCCGTCCCACGCGAGATAGTCCCGCCAAATGTTGCGACTGCTTTTTCGGTCGTGCAGGCGCGGCTCAAGGCTCGCAATGTCCTCCTGCAAACGTGCGAGAGAAATGCCAAGCAGACTTTCGATATCGCCCATCTCGCAGACCGGCATTTTGTCTGAACGGCGCATCAGGAGACATACTTCGTCATCCTGCTTAGATAAGTCGCGCATGAGCACGTCCTGCACGCTGTGGCCATCCGGCTCTGCGGCACGATTTTTCTTTTTACCGCGTGCAAAGCACGGCAGCCAAACCGCCAGAATAACCTCAAGGCAAAGAATGATGATAAGCCAGAAATTATTTCCGAGCGTCTCCAAAAGTTTTGTGAACATATTCATGCGGCATTCTCCTTTTTCCTCTATTGTAAGCTGCCGCCGCAGCGCGCGACCTATTCTCCCCCAAACCGTTCCGCCGCATTACACAGGAAACTGAACACAAATAAAGCCGGTCCATAGAACCGGCATAGTTGTTAAGCCATATCAATCGAGCTTTTCGATGGCCTCCACGATCTCCTTCTGATCTTTGCAGACCTCTTCAAAAAGCGATTCGTCCGTCAGCGGAACGGCGCCGCGCACGGCCTCCGTTAAAGCGGATGCCGATTTTTGCAGGCGGTCGAAGCCGAGGTTCTGTGCCACACCCTTTAAGGTGTGCGCCGCAAGGAAAGCATCTTTCCAGTTTTTGGCTTCCACAGCTGCTGTAAGCCGGTTATAGGTCGGGTCGTTTGCGTATTTGCGCACGAACTTGCCGATCATCGCCTCATTCGGGATGCGTTTCATCACGTTTTTGAGGTCGCCGCCGATTTTCTGATATAATTCTTCAAGCTTCATAATCTGTCACCTTTCTGCAATTCCTATCTGCATGCCGCATGATTTCCATTCGCGTGTTTCGCTTTATTTTCGTACATGCGCAGGTCTGCCTGCCGAATGGCTTCGGAGAGCGGGTGTACGCGGTATACACCGCCAAGGCTGACATCAAGCTTCACCTCGGGGTAATCCGGCAATTTTGTCTCCTGCACGGCGCGTCTGAGCTGCTTTAAACGCTCATAGAAAACCTCTTCGCCGATCTTGGAGAAGATGAGGAGGAATTCGTCCCCGCCGTAGCGGATGAGCGTATCGCTGCCGCGGATGCCGGAACGGATTGTATTCGCGATGGTTTTCAGCGCTTCATCGCCCACAGGGTGGCCGTATGTATCGTTAATCTGCTTAAAAAGGTCAACATCCACGATTGCCACGGCATCTGCGCTTTCCAAATTGGACTGGAAACTCTCAAGATACAGTCTCGTGTATGTTCCGGTCAGGGCATCGCGGTAGAAGTTCATAAACGAAGAACGCGTTGGCGCATCGTTGTCGCCGCCGCAGCGTGCGCACTCCGCTTCGTCTTCATGCGAAGCAATCTCCAGTGTGCAGGTACGTCCGTTGACGTTGATATGTTTAGAAAGCACGAAGTACATTTGCCTGTCACGCATTTCAAGCTTGGTGACCCACTCTTTTCCTTCCAGAGAGCGGGAAGAAATACAGTTTTCGCACGGCTCGTTTCTGCCCCAAATTTCATAGCAGTGTATCGGCGTAGTGATTACTTTTCCGTCTTTATCCAGCTCAAGGTTCTCGTTCGTTTTCGGATCAACAAGGCGCACCACTTCAAACACGCGGCTCAAATCTTTCAAAAGATGAGACACACTATATTCAGAGCATTTTTCGAACGCTTTTTCTCCGCGCCGCACCATTTCATCCTGAATATCTTTAAAGTGTCCGAGCACGCCGGCATAATTTTTGTATTTAGTTGTCCAAAGCGATTTTACCGTAAGGCGCTGCCAGCGATATTCCCCGTTAACGGGGATCTGCACAATCATTTTCACTTCCGGTCTTTCCGGCGTTGTTGCTTTCAGCTTTTCACGCATAGCGAGCCAATCCTTTTCAGAGAGCAGCGAAACGTCGTTCCATTCCGTCAGATACATGGATTTTTCTCGTTGATCGACCGGCGCATTCCAATCTTTGAGATGTACGGTATTTGTCCAGTGGTCAAATTCAAACTGGATACCGCCGCACTGCTCTGCGAAGAATTCCGCCTTTTTCTGCTCGAAGGTGAGCAGGCTGTGCGCACGGTTATTAGGCATAAGTTCTTTTTGCTCGAGCATTTCATCGGAAAGGCGCTTTGCTTCCTGACGGTAATCGAATCGTCTGGGGTCTGTGTGCATGTTCTCGAAAAGCTGATCCTGCACGTCCAAAAGACACTGTATCAAAAGCGGATTGAAGGCGCCGCATTCGCCGTTTGTAATCATTTTAATAGCGGTCGCGTGGTCGAACGACTTTTTGTAGCAGCGTTCGCTTGTAAGCGCGTCGTACACGTCCGCCATGGCGACGACCTGCGCGGAAATCGGAATCTCATCGCCCTTGAGACCATCCGGATAGCCGCGGCCGTCCCAACGCTCGTGGTGCCAGCGGCAGATCTCATGCGCCAGATTCATCAGCGTTTCGGATTGCTGCATACCGATGTCGCACAGCATCGAGTCACCGATGGCGGCGTGACTCTTCATAATCTCCCACTCTTCGGGGTCGAGCTTGCCGGGTTTATTTAAAATCGCTTTCGGAACGCTGATCTTACCGATGTCGTGCAGTGCGGAAACCGAAGCGATCATAGAGATATCCGTTTCCGTCAGCGGGTATTTATCCGTGATCTCAATCAAGCGGCGCAGGAGAACGTCCGTCATCGTGCGCACATGCAGAATATGCTGGCCGCTTTCGTTGTTGCGGTATTCGATAACATGGCTCAAAATATTGATCATCGTGTTGTTCGTCTTTTCACGCTCGTAGACCTGCTCCTCCACAAGGCGCACAAGGCGCTTTTGGCGGGCATACAACATGAGCGTATTTTCGACACGGCGGCGGACGACCGTCAGATCGAACGGTCTGCTGATGTAATCCGAAGCGCCGAGGTCATAGCCGCGGCGGATGAAATCCACATCGCTTTCGGACGAGATGATGATAACCGGCACCTCGCTGATCCAATGCCGCAGATTCATAATCTCCAGCACGCCGAAACCGTCCATTTTCGGCATGTTGATATCGAGCATCACGAGGTCGATATCATCGTTTTTTTCGAGGATATCGACGGCTTCTGTGCCGTCTTTTGCCATGACATATTCGTATTTATCGCTGAGTATTTCCTCAAGGAGCATTTGGTTCATTTCCGAATCGTCCGCGATGAGTATTTTTTCCTTTAAACTCATAGATTTCTCCTTGCAGCGCTTTCTGTTTCGTCTCACAATTTATTTTTTATCGGAAAGCGCTTTCATTTTTACCGATAGAATGACTTGCCAAAGACAGAATTCGCTATATTCTCTGCAAATTCGTCAAAAAGTGGATAAAAAGCAGCAATTCTATCTATTCTGTACAATAAAGAACACTATTTAAATACACTGTTTTTCTATTTTATCATATTTGCTTTTTACGTGCAAGAAAAATCGCAAGAAAAATCGCATGAAATCATACTTTTCAAAAAACAAAGCGTATACAAATTCTTTATTGCAAAAACACCGCGCCTGCGGAGCATTCCGTTTGGCGCGGTGTTTCTCAGTTTTCTGTATTGCGGATGTCTTCGGCGCGGGCGCGGCCCTCTGCGGTGTCTTCGGTCGTCACATTAAGCTTTTCCACTTCAAAGGTGGTTTCGGCCAGCGTGTTTTTATTTTCGCTGTCTTTTACGCTCAGCCGCACTGTGAAAAGGGAGGAAACATCGTCATACGTTAAGCTTTTCACCTCAGCTTTAATACCGTAGGGATACGCCTTTGCGGGCAGAATGTCCTTGCCGCCAAGCTGCACATGCCCTTCCGGCGTAGTGGTAAACGCGGTGTAATCGCCGCTGCCGAACTGCTGGCTGAAAAAGCCCGTAACGCTGCCGCTGCCGTCTACTTTCAGTGTGCCGGAATAGCGCAGCTCATCGCTGATGGTGGTCGTAAGCGTGGAGCACAGCACCTGCGCTTCCGAATATGAAACGGATTTTGCGTAGGAGCGCACGCCGAGCTGCACCCCCAATACCATCACCATGCTGACAAGCACCAAAATGGCGACTGTGCAGAGCATTTCCACGAGCGTTAAGCCTTTTTTATCTTTCAGCTTCAAGTTCCCGCCCCCTGCTCTTTGCTTTCCCTGTAATACGTGTAGCCGTTTTTGCTTGTGTATTCATCGACTTGAACAGTGATGACTTTTGTGGCACTGTTTTTATCCTTAATGGTCAGCGTTTTTTTGCTGCCCTTGTCGGCATTCTTATACGTTAAAGCCACATCGGTTTTGCGCACCTTGGCATTTACTTTGGAGGCCGTGGAAACTGCGGTGGAGAGAAAAAGCATAACGAGCACCACGACCAAGATGGCCATGAGCGTTTCCACCAGTGTTTCCGCTTTTTGTGAACGCAGCTTTTTCAACCCGTTACCTCCTTTTGCAGCTTTGCCTTATTCCATTCGAGTGTTTGGGTGACGACCTGCGTGGAGCCCGAGCCCGTATCGCCGGAGGTTCTTTCCTCCGCCAATTTGCCCTCCATAGTCAACACCATGCGGCAGGGGTGTTCGGAACCCACACCGTTTGTGAATGTTGCAGTGAGGTTATACACCTTGCTGCTTTCGTCACTGCCGGTGCCGACTGATACAAGGATTTCTGCCGATACATCTTCATAACCGTCTACGGAGAACGTGTAGGTCTTTGCATAAGTGGACGTCGTGTTCACACCTATAAACCATGCGCCGATGTCATTGATCATATCTCCCACCGCACATGTGGCCTTTATCGTATCATTCGTCGTAGTGGTCGTTCCATCCGCATTCGTCACCGTGGTCGTAACATCTTTATACCGGCCCGTAAGGCTTTGGAAATCGTCGCGCACGAGCTCGGCGGCAGAGCTGACCGCGAGGTAGGCCTGCTGCTGTTCTTTTTCCGAGCGTTTATTTACGGCGGCGCTGGTGGCGGCGGAGATGATGACCGCGCTCACCATGATGCCGACCAGCATAAGCAGCAGCGCCATCAGCATGGAAGCACCCCTTTGGCTATTCAGTTTTCTGCGGATCGCCTGCATTTTCGGCACCTGCCTTTTTGTTGATTCACGGTTCAACGGTCTCGCCGCCTGCTGCGGTATCTTCCCAAACGGCGTAAATAGTGAGTTTGGTCTTATTCTCCATCGCCATAGAGTTTACGATGTCCTGAATTGAGCTCATGTCTGTATACTGAACTTCACCCTTCGCTTCTACCGCCCAGCCCTTAAAGGTGGATGTTTCCTTTGTAAATGTATTCGGCAGAAGGCTGTCCGTCGTTTGAATCTTATCATAAGCATACGAAACATCACTCATCGTACCCGAGCCGCCGTTGGCATCAAACTGGATGGTATAGGTGTTCGGAACCGCCTTGATCTCGGTATCTGCGAAAATCTCGGGGAGATTATCAAAGTCAAACGTATAGCCTAAAATAGCTGTTGCCAACTTGTTCTTTTCTTCTTCCGTTAACGTCGGCTTTTCTCCGTAAGATACCTTTTTCTCCAGCACCGAATCGCCGTTTACCGTTACAAACTTCACCTTATACTCATTGGAAACAATAGTGTACGGGGTGGTGAGGTTGTAGGTCACGTCGCCGTTTTTGAGGACAATCTTTAGGGTGATCTCGCCTGCCGCGGCGGATTCCACCTTTACGGCGCGATATCGGAACTTCGTGTCGTTCGTTTTTGTCGTCCACTCATCGCTTACCGTCACTTTGTAGGTGTGATTTTCATCGGTGTAGGTGTGATTTTCATCGGTCGTGATGCCGTCTTCACCCACGGTGTAGGTCGTTTCCCCTGCGGTGATCTCGATTTGATCGACCGTAAAGCCTTTCAAATTGGTATACTCATCCGTTGCGTAGAGGAACAGCGCACTTCCCTGCATGGCGGGGCGGTTTTCCGGGTATTCAACGGTCGTACCGGTGTAGGAGGTCGTGGATTTTTTCGGCGTGTGCGGCAAAGAAATCTGGTTATAGACACTGCCGTTTGTCAGGCCAAGCACATCACTTGGCTTTGTTGTAGCGCTGATATACAGCGTAGCCGTGACCTCTTTTGCGGGCTCCGCGGCAGTTGCCGCGCTGTACGGATATGTGCACGTGATGCTCACCGTGGCTTCGCCCGCGGCAAAGCCGGTAAGCGGCAAGGAGAACGTGCCGTCTGCGTTCAGCTTGATATCGTCCTTACTGCACTCGATGACATCCTGCTGCACGCCGTTGTTATCGACAGCAATCTCCCATCTGAGCGTCTTTTCGGTCTCGGCAAGCAGCTGCTTGTCGTTTGCGTCCTTTACGGTCAGCGTAATCGTATCGGTGTCGCCGGAATAAACCGAAATGTTCGTAGAAGAAGCTTCCAGCTTGAGCGATGCCGTAACTTCGATTGTAAGGCGCGCGATGTAATTGCCGAGTTTCGCCTCTGCGACGACCGTGCCGACATTCTGCCCGATGAATGTGACATCGTAGCAGTTATTCTCACGATTATACACAATGCGGCTGACTATTGCTGCGGCCTTATCGTTTGTGAGTTCGTTTCTGTTTTCGTCGTACAGCTTGATTTCCGGCACTGCGCTCGTATCTACGTCGCTGCTGGCGATAAGCAAATGTGTCTGCAAAAGCGCCTTGCCGTCTTCGTTGTCGTTCAAAGTGCTTTCTTCCGCTTTCGTTTTGATATCCGCAAGCAGGTCGAGCTTCCGGGAATTTTCTTCCCATAAGAGACCGATGCGCGGCCAGCGGCCGTAATGCAAATTGACTGTGCTGCCGAAGATATCGGTCTGTGTCAGAACCGTCGGGAACGGATAGTTAAGCCCCTGCAGCGCCGTATCGTTGCCCGGGAAGCTATACTTGCCGTCGATATTCTGCCCCTGCTCGGTGATGGTGACGGTGGAGAAGCTCTTATAGCTTGAGCCGGACTGGTAGTTCTTGTTCAGTTTCGTTAAGAATTCGCTGCTCTGCATTTCGGCATACGTTAAGTACGGGGTGGAATCGTTGTACAACATAATCCTACGGTCATACCAATCCAAAGTCCGGTTGAGATTTAGGTCACTCCAACTTTGAGGATTTTTGCCATATGCACGATAATCGTCTGTCTCTAATACGGCAGACTCAAGCGCATAGCAATTATAAATCTCAATATAGTCATTATTAACAGCAGTAAATGCCTGCTGCATTTCACCATTAGAAGCGATTGCTTGCGTACTCTTAATAATGTTTTTTTCTCCCCACTGACCACCACTGCGTCTTGGCATGTCAACATAGCTATAAGAATTATAAACTCTCATGACATTTTTGACTGTGCCTATCAAGCTATCAAGACCGTCATTGCGCAAAACGATACCGCCGACTAAGCCGCCCATCCAAATATTTGCACCTGCATTCCAATTTTTGTACCCCATAGAAGATATGCTGCTCATGGAACCACCGGCATAGCAATAATTCACTGTTCCGCGGGAAACACCGGCAATACCGCCGACGCGCAGATTTTGATAACCGCCATTATAGCCGATGTTGATAATAATGTCTGTTACAGCGGAGCAATTTGTAATATTCATGTTTGTCATGCCGACAAGGCCGCCGACGTTGCCGCCGCCCCAACCCGGGTTGTTTTCATGATTATCCCGAATCGTATAGCCGGAAACTGTGCAGTTTGTAAAGGCACTTTCCTTTTTATCACGACTTCCTGCAAAACCGACCAGACCGCCGACGCAATACCAGCTTCTGCCCTCTTTTGTAGCTTCGATCTCGCTGCCGTTATCGGAATAAACAATAATATTTTTCAGCACAGCACCGCTTGTGATACCGAAGATGCCGACGCACTCCGCCTTACTGCGGATCGTGATATTCTTAATGGCATAAGCCTGTCCGTCAAAGCTTGAAGTGAAATACGCCATGAGGGGTTTCGCATATCTGTCATTACCGCCAACATCGAACATGCTGCCGATTGGCGTAAAGTTATTCACTTTTTTGAGTACAGCATACTCTGTGCTTGCGTTCACATCATGGCTCTGTACCCAGCAATATTTCAAGCTTCTTACAGTCCAATCCTTTTCACCATAAACCAGATATGTATAGTAACTTCTGTTTGGATTAGCATTTCTTGCCTGTTCAATCGTTGCTTTTTCCCAATCAGGTGACAAAATGGACGTGGTTGCGTCTAATGCGCCATAGTTCCAGTTGATAAACTGCAGCTGCGAGACGGAGCGAATCTCGTAAGCGTTGCCGTTGGCGCCGGGTTTGACGTCACCTGTTTTTGTCGTTTTGCTCTGTACTTCGGAGCTATCGAGGCTCATAGAGTTTGCAAAGAACGGGTTGACGGTGTAGGTGTATACGGTAGCATCCGTTCCGTTGCCGTAATCCAGCTGCCATGTGCCGTTTGCGTTGTTACCGATCAAATACATTTTGTCTTCACCGGTTTCATATGCGACAAACGTATAGCCGGGCATCTGCTTACCGAGCGCTTCGCCGGCTTTTGCATTTTCTGCAACGTGCATGAAGTTTTCATTGAAGTATACAGCACTTAATGAAGTCTCCAAATTATTGCTATTCGCATAGAAATAGCCGTAGCCGTAATGCGTTACAACGCCGCCGTCGTCGTGCTCTTCACAGAGAGAATCGCCCTTTAAGATGTCGTTGTTTGCGCTGGAAATTTCATTGCCCTGGCTTGTGCCCACGTAGCTGAAGTGGTAGCCGCTGTTGCTGCCGCTGTCTTCATATTCCCAGTAGAACACACCGAGCGTACCGATATCCTTCTGCACGGGCCAATCGCCGTAATGCACGGTCTGCCCTGCTGCATTGCGCACAACTGCCGGGTAGATATAATCGCCGGTCGTTTCTTTGGCATTATAGGTGCAATCTGCCGTTTCGAAATTGCTGATTTTTTTGTTTTGCAGCTCGCTGCCCGTAAGGGGCTCACCCGCCGCGTTACCTTCGAATTCGTTCTTGGAGGTGTTGTAAGCATAAAGCGTGCCTCTGTACGAATACGTGCCGCCGTCCAGATAATAGCACTGGTATGCCGAACCGCCGGTATGCGCAAAGCCGTAGGACTCCGCATCGCCGGAAGCTGTCAGCGCCGTAGCGCTGTAGCTGCGGCGAATCATGCCGCTGGCGTTGTTCGCCGCAAAGCCCGCGACCCACACGGTGCTGTTTCGCGCGCCGCGCACCTGAACGCTGCCAAGCGCGTAGGAATCCGAAATAGAGGCGTGGTTCACGCCCGCAAAGCCGCCCGCATAGGTGTTAGAGTTCGTATTTGCAAAGCGAATGGACGGGCAGTCCGAAGCGCTGTTGCGGATGGTGCCGTAGTTGCTGCCGACAAAGCCGCCGAGCGAAGCCGTGCTGGCGCTGTAACCGTAATACTCCATGGTATAGCCGGAAACCGAGCAGTTTGAAACCGTGCCGCGGTTATACCCGACGAGCACGCCCATGCTGACGCGCGACGCACTGCCGGAAGCCGAATTACCGCCCTGCGCATTGACATAGGCCACCGTGTTACTGCCGTTGCCGACAAGGAACACATTGCGCACCGCGGCAGCGGACGACGTATAACCGAACATGCCGATGTAAAGGGAATTTGCTTTAAAGGAAATTCCCTCTATCGTATTGCAGCCGCCGTTATACACAGCCGTAAACGGCTTATCCCCTGTGCCGATCGGCGCCTGTGTGTCAATCTTTGCAGGCACAACGTCATATTTTGTCCAATCATACCTGCTGTAATCGATGTTGAGTTCCTGACGGAACACACTGTCCTTTACGGCATCCGCATACTGCGGGTAGTAAAGGCTCAACGCATACAGCTGGCGGGCGGAGCGGATGCAGACCGTTTCCGGCGCCTGCGGCTTATTTTCGTTGACCGTCACCGTTTTTGCGAAATGCGGATTGTAGTAATACTCCGTATTCGTGTTGTTTGCGGTGTCTTCTATCGTGATCTTCTGGTAGAACGTATCCGGCTCTGCGGTGTCGATATAATCGGTGTTGACGACCTCTTTTGAGAGCGGATAGAGATAATATTTCGTATTTGTCGTGTCGTCGGTCGTTTCAATTGCGCTATCAAACAATACCCGTACCGGTTGGTCGTTTGCATACGTCACGGTAACGTTATCGGTCGCATCTTTCTTTTCGATATACGCCAGCGCATAGCCGTCGCCGACGACAAACTTACTCGTTTTGAGCGTGGAAAGGTTTGCGCCGTAGAAGCCGTAGGTTTTGTCTTCGTAGCGCTCGTAATAAACCAGTGCGCCGGATTCAAACTCCGCCTGCCAGTCACCGTAGTGGTTCAGCTTTTCAAGGCGCGGATACGTATAATACGTAAGGCCCTGATCCATCAAGTTATACGGAAACGTAGCCGCGCCGGAGGACGACGTGAACGCCTTGGAGATTCCTTTTGCAAAGCCCGATTCACTGAGTTCTTTATAGGTTTTCGGCGTGGTTTGATCGGCGTTTTCCCACTTGCTTGTGCCGTCACCGGAAAGACCGCCGTCGGTCAGATAATATACGTTTGAGGCACTGCCCATTGCTTTGACCGTGGAATGAACCTTTGCGTTTTCTCCAACATTGTAAACACACGCAGAATAACCGCCTGTGGCGATCACATTGGAGCCGCCTACTAAGCCGAAAGCATCGACGGTCGCCGTTTGGTAACCCGCTGCATAGAAATCCTTTAAGGTGATAGAGGTTCCCGTTGCGGCTACTTCAGACCCGCCCTCTGCCTTTGCGATAAGGCCGCCCGTTCTGTCTGCCGTCAAATAGCAATCCGCATAGGAATCGGTTATCGTTGCCGCATGATACACGGCACCGATGAGGCCGCCTGCTGCGCCGCCGTCTGCACGAATGACCGTAGACGCGGAGCTGTCCGTAACGGATACGCTGCCCGTTTCCGTCACCATGCCGATAAGTCCGCCGACGATTTTACCCTCGAGCCACGGCTTCACTTTTTCCGGGGAATCGACCGTTTCGATATCTGCGAGGTCGCCTTTTTTGGAGCTGAGGTATACACGGGTATTTGTGATTTTCACGGTATCGGAAACAGAACCGATGAGCGCACCGACGTTCTGGCCTCCATTATCAATCCTCATGCCGGTAAGCGTCACGTTTTTGATCTCACCGTTAAATGTGCTGAACAGACCTGCATCTCCGTTTTGCGCAGCTTTTGTGATATGCAGGTTTGAAATGGAAGAATACAGCTTTACGTTATCGACCTCGGAATAGCCGTCATAGCTTTTGAGATTCTTATTTGTGATGGGCGTAAAGGTGTCGTCGCGGTAAAAGGAATACCAGTCTTCGTTGTCGGCAGTATCATCCGCAAAGGAAAGGTCGCTGACCTGCACGGCGCTGGTAATCGTCTTGGAAACATGGGAGGCCTTGTCCAAATTCTGCAAATGGCGGCCGTAGGCGATGAGCGCCGTGCCCGCCGGGGTGTCCTCGGCATAGCGGAACAGGCTGTTCGTTTTGCGGGTGTAGCTTTTGCCGTCCACATTGGCGTTTTGGCTTTCTACGGAAAGCGTGACGGTGATGTCTGTGCCGCACGCAAGCTTATGGTCGGTCTGATTATAGAAACGCGTCTTTTCGCTTTCCAAGCTATCCATAACCCACGTATAGTACCAAGTTTTGCTGTTCAGCTGGCGAAGCTCGCTGTATTTTACGACCTTTACATATTCGTTCTGGCCGTCCGAAACCTTGATATTGAACGTCAGCTCATCGGCATAGGGGTTGTTGCAGTAGAACGTTGCCGTCAGCTTCTCGCGGTTATCGATGGAGATGTCCGGCTTTAAAGTGTCGGTTGTGCCGGAGATCACGCGCGCGCCGCCGTAGTAGCCGATCTTCGCACCGTTGTGCAGGCGGGTCTGGCGCACACGCATACGGTTTAAGTATGTGGGCAGCGTGGTGGAGACATCACCGCTTGTGATCTCCTCTTCGCTGTAAAACGCGCCGTACACACTGCCGCTTTCGGGGTCGTACTCGATAACCCAGTGGTTGTTCCAGAGCTCGGCATCTACGGAAGATTCCGGCAGAACGGAAGCTGCCGCCTTGCCGACCGTCACGCGGTCTGCGGAAACGACGTAGCAGAGCGTGTCTTTTGTGATGGCGTCTTCCGCATCTTCTTCGGGAGCATCCAGCGGAATGAGACCAACCTTTGCAACGCCGTTAACCTTGTTTTCATCGTACTGATAAAGGCTTTCGTAGCCGCCGGCGCGCAACTCGGACATGCGGTTCTGCGCGGCAACGTAAAGGATTTCCGCTTTACTGTCGAGTTCCTTTTGGCGCAGATTCTTTTGAATCGTCACAAGCGAGAGAACCGCCACGGCAAACAGCACGATGACGATGGCCACAACAATCAAAAGCTCGGACATGGTAAAGCCGGCTTTCCCCTTTCTTCTATTTTTCAAACTCTTCATATCCCGTGAAAAATTCATGCGTTTTGCTCCTGAGAAAAATATGGAAACCGTAAAACGGTATAAGTCTTTTTAAACACAGAAAACCGGCAAGCAAAAAACAGCTTCCGGCCTGTGTTGCACCAGCTATTTTTGAAGTTCAAAATACGTAATATACAGGTTTACCTGCACATTGCCGGAGCTGCCGGAATTTTCAAACTGCACGCTGATGTCCGATATTTGGTTTGTAAAATCGCTGTTGTGCAGCGCATCAATGATGGCGCGCGTTTCGGCGTAGGTGTTCGTTGTAAAGGTCATGTTGATGGGGCGGCACATGATGTAGCCATCGTTCAATGCCGAGACCTGACCGAAATCCAGCGAATAATCGACGGAAGCCGAAAGAATGCTGTTCAACTCAACGAGCAGCTTGCCGGAATTGTCGTAATTCGGAATCGGCGTGGGGTCGCCCGCGGCATAAATTTCCTCGAGCTCCTTCTGCATTTGGCTCATGCGCGTCAAAAGCTCGGTATTCTGCAAAATCTCGTCCTGCTCCGCGGCCGTTTCGGACTGATACTCGTCGATGGAATTGTTGATGGGCTCCAAGATGAGCTTAAAATATGCGATGACGATGAGCAGCACGGTGAGGACGAGCAGCATCACTTTTTCGCGCGTTGTAAAGGCTCTTTTCATGCTGTGGCCTCCCCTTCCGCCGTGTCAGACGGCTGTAATGTGATCGTCACGGAGAAATCGAGGTCTTCGCCTGCCGTTTTTTCGGTAGAAGCGATTGTAAGGTCAGCAGCCTTTACAATGGGCTGCTGCTGTAAAATCTCAAACATGGCGGAAATCTCCTGCAGATTCATGCCGGACATGGAAACAATCATCACGTCGTCCGAAATGGTGACGGCCTTTATAGTGCCGTAGGGCTGCAGATAGTTCTCCATGAGGTCGAGCACTTCCTGTCTGTCCACAGAAACGAACGCGCCGGAATCCTCCTGCTGCATCCATTTTCTGGAATAGGTGCGGTACTCTTCTTCGACCTCGGGGTATTTCTCTACGGCGCTCTGCATTTCGGTATACTGGGCATGCACGGTGTTGTAAGCACTTTCTGCGGCACTTTGACGCGCAAGCTGGTCAAGTACGCCGAATTTCACGACGAGCACCACAAGCACGATAATGACCGCCGTGCCGATAGAAAGCGTCATGACGCTCTGGGAGTGCGACTCGCGCTTTGCAAGGTTGACGGTTCTTTTGGTGGGGTATTTTACGGGCTTTTTGGCGCCGTTCCCCATGCCGAGTTCAAGCTTCATTCCAACGCCTCCTTACTTTTGCAGCGCGCAGCCGATCGCTTTGATGTAAAGCCACGCCGCTTCCAATGCGTCGTGCTGAGGAAGCAGCTCCTCGGCGTTATGTACGTCCAGATCCGTCACACGGCAGATGGCCGCGCGGATCTGATCTACCGCCACACCGCCGCCGCAAAGATAAATTCTCCGGAGCGAGCGCTCGCGGTTATTGTAATTATAGAAGTTGACGGCCTTCATGATTTCGATCGCCATGCGGTTGAAAAGCTCGGCGCTCACGTCTTCGGAAAGCACGTCGTTGTAATCAGACAAAATGTGTGCGTGTGCCATGTGAATATCCACGCCGCGCACATCGGAAATCGTCTGCTCAAGGTCGCGCAGGCCGAGGTCGCCGGAGCGCTTCGTGGTGAAATTGCCGTCCTGCAAAATGTGCATACGGATGCCGTTGTGGCCGAGGTCTACAAAGCAGTAATCGCTGCCCGCGGGCGCATTTGTGCGCTGCATGTAATCCTCCGTCAGCGCAGCGTAGGCGCATTCCTCCGGCATGGCGACCTTCAAATTGAAGCCCGCACGGCGCAGCATGGCGCGATATTCTTCCACGGTGCTTTTTAAGGTGGCGCAAACGAAAAGCTGCAATTCCTTCACATTGCCCTCTTCGTCTTTCACCGTATCCTGCACGGCGTAGTCGAAATAATACTTATTCTTTTCCTGCGTCAGGTAATCTTTAAATTCAAACGGCAGGTTATACAACAGTTGGCCGTCCGTCATGGCGGGCACGGTCACGTTGCGGGTGAACACCAGCGTGCCGGGCAGAATGACCGCCGCCGCACCGCGGGAGATGCCGTTTTCTTTCGCCATTTCCTTGATAAAATCCGCCATGGCGTCCATGGAGACGATTTCGCCGCCGGAAACCATATTATCCGGCAATTCTTTCGCCATAACCTTTTTCAGTTTGCCGCCTGTAAAGCATGCGGCTTTTACCATGCACTCACCAATGTCGAATGCCGTGATTTGTCCGGGCATGGTACAGACACCTCGCTTTCTTCTTTATCTCTATCCGTCAAGCTGTAAAGCTTTTGTTCTTTCCGTTAAAATAAACTCAAATACACGCCGATGATCTCGCTGCCGCAAAGGAGCGTGAGAATCGCTGCCGCCGAGATGGACGGCCCCCACGGAAAAAGCTTTCCGTCTTCTTCCTCTGCCCCGTCTTCTGTGGTACGTTTTTCCGGGAAAATAAACGCGAAGACGATGCCGAGCACGCACGCGATGAGCAGGCACAGAATGTTCCGCTGCCAGCCGAGAAACAGGCCGGTGAGGAACAGCAGTTTAATATCGCCGCCGCCCATGGCTTCCTTTTGGCGCACTTTTTCGTATAAGAGCACGATGAGCAGTAAACCGCCGCCAACGGCGAAGCCGCCGAGCAGCGCATCCATGAGGTTTTCGAGCACGTTCCCCTGCAAAAACAGGAAAACAACACGCACGACGATCCCCGTCACGATGAAACGGTCCGGGATCATATACCCCTCCAAATCCGTGAATGCAGCGGCGAGCAGCAGGCACGCCAGCAAAATGTATTCAAGGGCTTGGAGCGAAATATCATATTTTAGCACGAGCAGCAAAAACGTAAGCGCCGTTAACACTTCCGCAAAGACATGTCCCGCAGAGAGCTTTGCGCCGCAGTATTTGCAGCGGCCTTTGTGCATGATGTAGCTTAAAACGGGAATTAAATCTCCCGCGCCGAGCACGTGGCCGCAGACGTCGCAGTGCGAGCGCCCGTGTAAAACAGATTCGCCGTGGACGATACGCCACGCCATGCAGTTGAGAAAACTTCCCATGCACGCGCCGAGAATCCCCGTAAGCACACAAATATAAACCGTGAGAGCGGGTGAAACCCAAAGCATACTACGTCCCCTTTTTTTATGAAAACCTAAAGTGAAAAATCAAAAGAACAGATCATAGGGGAGCCGCAACCCCCGACCCCTCAATAGATCTGGTTCATTTAAAATGAGTTGTTTTTGTGAGTTAGGCGAGATTAGCCGTTAGTAGCCGCAACAGCCTTAATCTCAACAACACCTGTCTTAGTGTTGTAATTGTACTGAACAGCCTGACCCTTTGTCCACTTTGTAACAGTAACGCCGCCAACAGAAGCATCTGCATCTGCATTGCCCTGGCACAGATATGTATCACCATTCTGAGCTGCAGCAACGCTACCATCTTTCTGCAGATAGTATGTAACAACTGCGCCTGTACCAGTAGCTTCTGTGTTCATAGCGTTATCAGGATCGAGCATCTTAACCATAACAGAAGCATAGCCGGAACGCATGTTAGCTTCGTCGGTTGCGATTCTTGCCTTATTCAGAGAAGAAGCAAAGGTCGGGATCGCAATAGCAATGAGGATCGCGATGATTGCAACAACAATCAGCATTTCCATGAGCGTAAAGCCCTTCTTATTCTTCATCTTACGCATTTTGTTCATCATAGGAACCATTCTCCAATTCATTGAAATTTTGCTCGCCCCAAAAACGTACTTTTCGGGGTTCACCATCGAAATTTATGTATTCCGTCGGTTCGGGTTGGATCGCCGACGGGGTACAGCGAAATAAATCAAACGATGCTGCCATACATGGTAAACATCGGCAGGTAAACGGCCAGCAGCAAAATGACGGTGACGACCGCCAAAACAATGGTGATGGCCGGCTCTAACATAGAGAGCAACCGCTGCGTGAACACCGAGACCTCGTTATCGAAGTAATCACCGATGACGGTGAGCGTTTCTTCCATGTTGCCGGAGCGTTCGCCCACGCCCACCATTTCGGTGAGCAGCTTTGGAAAATACGGAATCTCGTTCATGCAGTCCACCAGGCTGCGGCCCTGCTCCACGCCCTGCCGCACTTTGCGGATGGACACCGCGAACATGTAGTTATCTGCCACATTTGCCGTGACCTCCAGCGCCTTTGTAATCGGCAAGCCCGCCGTGAGCATGGTGCTCATGGTGCTTGCAAACTGCGAGGCGGCGTTCAGACTGTGCATTTTTTTGAGCGGTGAGCGCTTTAGCTTGTTTTCCGCAAGGAACGCACGCCCCTTTTCGTTCTTTTTCAGCAGAAGCCTGCCGATGAAGAACGCGAGCACAATCAAAATAAGCGACCACCAGTAGTTCGTGAGAAAATCCGACGTTGCGATGAGCGCCTTTGTGATGCCCGGCAGCTCGGTACCGAGCTCCAGAAACACGCTTGTAAACGCCGGCACGGCTACCACCATAATGATGATGAACACGATGACGGCGACGCAAATGACAATTGCCGGATACGTGAGCGTGCTGATGATCTTCGCTTTCATTTTAGCGGTTTTATCGTAGTATTTATGTAGTTTTTCAAAGCATTCTTCCAGTGTGCCGGACTGTTCGCCCGCGCGTACGGTCTCAATAAACGTGGTCGGAAAGCCCGTAGCGTTGTTTTCAAAGCTTTGCGCAAGGCTGTAACCGCCGGAGACGTCCTCCGCGACCTTTTTCAGCATTTTTTGCAGTTCTTTGGTGCGCGCCTGTGCCGCAACCATCTCCACACAGCGCACAATGGGCAGACCGGAGGTCAAAATGATGGCGAACTGCGAGCAAATGATGGCAAGCTCCTTGTCTTTGATTTTCTTCGTGCCGATCTGTTTGTTCCAGCTCTGCGTCTCTTTGACTTCTTCTATTTTGGTGATGACGGAGCAGGTCTCGCGCAGCTGCGCGACCGCTTCAAACTCGTTATACGCTTTGATGACGCCGGAAAGCTTTGCGCCGTCCGGGGAAAGCCCTTTGTATTTATAGGTCGTCAAACCCGCTCCCTCGCTTTCTTCCTAAATTTAGCCGCGTCTTCCCTTGGAAAACGCTTCTCGGTCTCTGGCGTAGCCGAGCGCCGTTTCATACGTTACGGTGCCCTCGCGCACCATTTTCAGCAAGGCATTATCCATCGTAATGCTGCCGTCCTGCGCGTTCATGGTAATGAAGCTGTCAATCTGCGGGGTCTTACCCTCGCGGATTAAATTTTTGATGGCGCTGTTTACCATCATCACTTCGCACGCCGCCGCCCGGCCGCCCGCGCGCTTCGGCAACAACTGCTGCGAAAGCACCGCACGCAACGTAGTGGAAAGCTGCAATCGAATCTGACGCTGCTGCCCCTCCGGGAACACGTTCACCATGCGGTCAACGGAATCCGCCGCGGAGTTTGTGTGCAGGGTGGCGAAGACCAAGTGGCCCGTTTCCGCCGCCGTCAATGCGGTCTCAATGGTGTTGAGGTCGCGCATCTCGCCGATGAGGATAACGTCCGGGTCCTCACGCAGGATAGACCGCAGGCCGTCTGCGTAGCTTCTTGTATCTTTGCCGATCTCGCGCTGGTTAATGATGCACTGATCCGGCTCGTAGATGTACTCAATCGGGTCTTCCAGCGTGATGATGTGGCTGCACCGCGTATGGTTGATGCGATTTAAAATCGCCGCCAACGTCGTGGATTTGCCGGAACCCGTTTCACCCGTGACTAAAATGATGCCGCTGCGGTACTCCGGGAATTCGGAAACGACCGGCGGCAAATTCAGCGCCTCGATCTCCGGGATGGTATCCGCCAAAATACGGATCGCCGCCGAGACCGCCCCCTGCTGGCGGAACAGGTTAATTCTGGTTCGCGCTCCGCACGGAAACGTCCGCGCCAAATCAAGCTCGCCGATGCATTCAATCTCGTGGAAAAGGTCGCCCGCAAGGCATTTTGCGTAGTATTCGCAGTCTTCCCACGTGAGGACTTTCTCCGTGAGGTTCTGCACCTTGCCGTCTATGCGGCATTTCACCGGCAGGCCGGTGACAATATGAATATCGGAAGCGCCTTTTTGCTGCGCCTGCGCGATGATTTCGCTGATTTCAAGCATATTAAAACCATCGCCGAAACGCGGCGACTGCGTCCTTTCCGAAAGTTATGAGCAAGTTTTCAACAGATTTTCAGCAGAATGTCAATCCGCTGTGGAATTGATGGCGCGCGCGGCTTCCGCTGCGCTGATCTCGCCGCGCAAAACAAGGTTACGGCAATTTTCGCGCATCGTGACAAAGTTAGTCTCCACCGCTGCCCTTAAAAGCGCATCGTACTTTGCGCCTTCTGTAACCATGCGGCGAATGCGCCCGTTGAGCATGAAGATTTCAAAGACGGCACGGCGACCCTTGTAGCCGGTGTGGTAGCACTCCTGACAGCCCTCGCCGCGGTAGAACTGCACGTTGGCGTTCTCCGGCAGGCCGAGCATGGCAAGCTCCTCCGCCTCCGGCCTATACGCCTTCTTGCAGTGCGGACAGACCTTGCGCACAAGGCGCTGGGAGATGACGCCGCGCAGCGCGCTGGAAATGAGGTACGGCTCCACGCCGATATCGACCAGGCGGTCGATGGCAGAAACGGCGTCGTTCGTATGCAAAGTAGAAAGCACCAAATGGCCCGTAATAGCAGCACGAATGGCAATGGCGCCCGTCTCTCCGTCGCGAATCTCACCGACGGAAATGACATCCGGGTCCTGACGCAAGATGGCGCGCAGTCCTGCCGCAAACGTCATGCCGGTCTTTTCGTTGATCTGGCACTGGTTAACGCCCGGAATGTTGTATTCCACCGGGTCCTCCAGCGTCATGAGGTTCGTTTCCTCATTTGCAAGCTCCTGCAGCATGGCGCACATCGTCGTGGATTTACCGGAACCGGTCGGGCCCACAATCAAAATCACGCCGCTGCTGTTTTTGAGCAGCGCATCATACTTTTGCAGGTCTGTGCCCTCAAGGCCGATGGACTGCTTCGTGATCGTATGCCCGGATTTATCGAGCAAACGCAAAACAATCTTTTCGCCGTAGATCGTCGGCATGGACGAGATGCGCAGGTCGATCTCGTGGTGACGCACCTGCACCATGGCACGGCCGTCCTGCGGAATCTTACGCTCGGAAATATTCATGCCACCCATGATTTTCAGGCGGGAAATAACGTTGCTCTGCAAATTTGCGGGCACGGTCAAAATCTTTCTCAAAATGCCGTCGATACGCATGCGTACCACCATTTCGCCCTCCTGCGGCTCAAGGTGGATGTCGCTCGCGCGCTCCAAAAAGGCGCGCTCAATGACGGAATTTACAAAGCGGATCGTCGGCGCGGCAGACGCGTTGCCGGCATCCGTCTGGTTCATCTGCACCGGCACGATATCCGGTGTGGATGTGCCGACCTCTCGCTTCATTTCTTCAATGGCGCGGGCCGTGCCTTCGCTGCCGTACAATGTGCCGATGGCCTGCTCGGTCGCGCGGCGCGTGGAGATCATCGGCACAACGCGCTTATGCGAAGCGGCCTTAATCTCTTCCTGCGCAACGAAGTTCAACGGATCGCTCATGGCAACAAAGAGCTCGTCTTTTACAAGCTTTACCGGCACCACATTGTATTTTTTCGCGATGGCGCGCGGCACAAATTTGGCGAGCTCCAATGGAATAGAGATCGCCGTTAAATCGATGAAATCGACGCCAAGCTGCATTTGCAGTGCTTCAATGAGCTGCCGTTCCGTGATGATATTATTTTCAATCAGAACGTCGCCGAGACGTTCTTTCTTCTGCTTTTGAATGGTCAGCGCTTCTTCAAGCTGCTCCTGCGTAATGGCACCTGCCGCAATCAGCAGATCGCCAAGTCGCATATAAGCCATGGAACGTCCTCCCTTTCTAAACCGAGCTTCGTATTTCGTATATTTATGCTGCTTTTCGCATAATCGAGCAGTTTTATATGTTTAAAATGCGAAAGCCGCGTCTGAAATTCTCATTTTCTGCATAATTCGCGCTATTATTTTATCATATCAACACTATGATTTCAACCTTCATGCGGAGAAAACTTCTACAGGAATTCATCTTATTTTCAGAATCAATTTATGAAATTTCTGCACATTGGCGTTTTTGGTAGGAGCAGGCACACTGCAGCCCATAAAAAGACGGCGGCGCAACCGCTTTTAAAGGCACGCCGCCGTTTTATGGCTTTTATCGGCTATTTTTCTTGCAATATTTGCGCACCGCTTTTGTGATCTTTTCAAGGTCGAGCGGCTTTGTGAGGTGCTCGTTCATACCGGCTTTGCGGCTGCGGGCGGCGTCGTCGGAAAACGCGTTTGCCGTCATGGCGAAGATCGGCACGGTCTCCGAATCCGGGCGGTCGAGCGCGCGGATTTTCTCTGCCGCCTCCAAACCGTTCATCACGGGCATCATGATGTCCATTAAGATAAGATCATACGTACCCGGGGCCGAGGCTTTGAATTTCTCCAGACCCTCTGCGCCGTTCCATGCTTTTGTGACCTCGGCGCCGCTGTCCTCAAGCAGGAACGCCGCAATCTCCATGTTCACTTCGTTATCCTCCACAAGCAGCACATGCAGCCCGCGGAACACGGTGGTATCGATCTCTTCCTCCGGCTTTTCGGCATCAGATGCCGCGGGGTCGAGCTTCAGCGGAATCTCCGTGATGAATGTGGTGCCCACGCCCTTTTCGCTGACCACGATGACGGTGCCGCCCATGGCATCTACGAGTTTTTTCACGATGGAAAGGCCGAGCCCCGTACCCTGATACGTAGTGCGTGCACCGGAATTTTCCTGCGAGAACGGCTCAAACATGTGCTTTTGGAATTCTTCGCTCATGCCGTAGCCGTTATCTTCACAGGTAAAACGGTAACGAACGGTGTTCTCCGTTTGTGAAACGATGCTGCACGTAGCATGTACATAGCCGCCGGCTCTGCCATACTTGATGGCGTTGCCGCCGATGTTTTGAAAGATCTGTCTTAAATGCAGCGGGCTGCCGATGACATGCTTTTCGCGCTTATCTTCCATTGTGATGGTATACGTAATACCGCGCGCCTGCGCTTGCGTGGAGAGCAGCGTGCCCACATCGTGCAGCAGCTCGTTCAAATCGAACGGCACTTCCTCAAGCTGCATTTCGCCGGATTCCAGCTTGCTCATATCGAGCACATCATTTACAAGATCTAAAAGAAAATCCGAAGACCGCATAATCTTTGCGCGGCATTCTGCCTGCTTTTTCGCGTCATCCGGGAAACGGTCGGCAATCTGTACCATGCCGCGGATGCCGTTGATCGGCGTGCGGATGTCATGGCTCATGCGGCGCAGGAAATCCGTTTTAGCGGCGTTTGCAATGGTAGCTTCCTCTGCCGCGCGGCGCAGGTTTTCCTGATATTCCATATCGCGCTCCTTTTGCTCCGAAACATCGCGGAACAAAAGCATGAGTGAGCTCGGCTTTTCCCGGTGCGTAAAGCGGCGCTGCGGCACAAGAAGCAGCTGGTACCACTTGCCCTCCACATCTTCCATTGTGAAGCCGTCAAAAGCCTTGCCCTCTAAGCGCTGCTGTGCGGTATCGAGGTCCGTAAACGCACGGAATTCCTCCCGGTACGCCTCGGCTACGCACTCGGTGTTAAACTTTTCCAGCACGGCTTTTGCGCTTAAAATACCGTTTGTGATTGCTTTCATGCGCTCACTCTGCACAATGGGCTCCCATGTATCATCCTGCGGGTGAATGAGCAGGTTTGATAGGTAAATGCTCGAAATGGCGCTGACAAGGTGGTATTCTTTTTCCATACGCAGCAGACGGCGCTTTTTACTGTACTGCCGCCAAATAAGGTACCCCATGCCGCAAAACAGGTAGATTGCCGTAAACAGCAGCATCCAACCGCAGCGGTCTGCGTAGACTACGCGACTCGGGAAAAAGGCATACAAATAATAATCTCTGTACTGGGTGAACATACCGTACCATGTGCCGCTGTCGTTTTTTAATTGCAGCAATGTGTCCGGTGTAAGTTGCTCCCCTCCAACGAGCACGTCAGCAATAGGATAATACTGCACAAGCGTGTTCTCCAGCTGCTCGCAATTCGTGCTGATAACGCGCATGCCGTCCGTGATGACGACGGTCACATCCTGCCGGAACATTTCAGCATCCAGCATATTGGAGAGAGAAAGCTCATTTTTATCGTTTTGAAAGCGCGTGATATCCGTATAGCAAATAACGAGGCCCGGTTTATCCTGCCGTGCGGAAATGGCGTAGTTATACGTATTGTCGTTTATACAGATCTGGTCGGCATAGGTTTTCTGCGGATAGTTCAAAATATCCGTCGCATTTTTGTCCCCTATTATCTGGCTGAGCAGCAGACTTTCATCCTTGCCCGCTTTGTCGTAATGAGCCAGCACGGAGAAATTTTCATCCAAAACAAAAATGCCGGTCAAATACTGAAATTTCGCATAGCGCTGTAAGCGGTTTTCGTTTAAAAGCTCATCTTCCTCTTCGTAACGGTACGCCGTCAGTGTTTTGACTTTGGTCAAAATATCCTGCAGCGCTTCGGTGGTATTGGCCAAGCGGTAGTTGTCGTACTTACGGCAGTTCGTCTGCATAAAAGCGAGTACGTCCTCAACATCCGCTTTCGCCTTGTTCTGTTCATACTGTGTTACGCCTGCAAATACCGGCAGCAGCACAACAAAGCCGAGAAGAAGCGTGACAATCCACCGCATGACCGTTTCCATGCTCGGCTTATGGAGCTTCGGTTTTGTTTTTCCCTTGAACTTCGGCATCATTCGGTACCTCCGTTCACGCTTTTTTCGGCATCCAACCCATATTTTTTCACAATAGCGGCCGTTGTGCCGTCTTCGCGCATTTCAAGCAGCGTCTGCGTCAGCTTTTCCGCCAGTGCCGCATCGCCGTCCGGTTTAAATGCCACGCCCACGGCGTCGCTGTACATGTTCATGTTGAGGTAGCGGTAGCCGTCCGGGTATTCGTCCGTATATAATCTCAGCGAGCTTTCATGCCCGATGGCCGCATCCGCATAGCCCTTGCGCAGCGAAGTAAACACCTCGCCCATCGTGCTGAATGTGGAAAGGTCCGTAATCTCCGGCAAATTCGGGTTCAGCCCTTTTAAAATGATCTCCTCGCTTATAGAGCCGGCCTGCACCGCCACGCACTTTCCGGCAAGGTCTTCCAGTGTTTCAATCTCGCTGTCCGCCGGCACCACGACCACACGCTGCGTGTACATATACGGCCCTGCCCAAATAAACTTATCTTCTTTGCCTTCCATCGTCAGGCAGCACCAAAGGCAATCCACATAGTCTTCATCCAAAAGCTCAAAGCCCTTGTCAATATCGAGCTCCACGAAGATCGGCTCATACCCGATACGCGCACAGGCTTCCTCGGCAATCTCCACGTCGATGCCGGTATAGTTGCCGCCGATATTGCGGTAAAAATACGGCGCATACGTTGTGCCGCCGATACGTATTTTCGGTTTTTCCGTCTCCGGTTGCTGTGCCGTATCGCTGCATGCGCAAAGCAGCGCCATAAGCGTGGCAAAAAGCAAAAGGATCCAAGCCTTTTTTCGCATATTTTTTTCCTCTGTTTTCTATGTGATGTGATTTGAATACGGCACTCCAAAACCGCTGTTTTTCCGGGTGTTTTTCGGGGCTGAGCCACCGTTGCTTTTCTCAAAATACGCTCTGATTTATAGATTTAGTATAGCGTACTTTCCGCTGATTTTCAATTATTTTTTGTGTTCTGTGCATAAATAACTTGTTTTTCTGCATTTTCGACGCGACGTGTGCGTAAAGACAATTCTATGTGTAAAAAGCCGGAAGGATCTGTGCATTTTATCTTGTTTTCTGCACCTTATCATGCTAAAATCAAGTCAAAAGCGCCAGTCTTTACGAAACCCCAAACCGCTATAGAAAAGGAGTTGCAACTATGAGGTATCTTGCTAAACGTGTGGAGCGCATTTGTGATGAGCTTTACCGTCTGCGCATCGTGCAGCGCATTCCGCTGACCGACCTTATCTGCAAAAAGGGCACGTATATCCGCCCCGAAGCAGCAGATGCCGCTACGCCGCCGTGGACGTCGTTTGACAGCCGCACCATGCACTGGTACGGCCCGGACGAGCACTATTGGTTCCGCACGGAATTCACCGTGCCGAAAGCGCTTAACGGCAAGGCAATGTGGCTGAATGTGCGCACGCAGATCGAAGGGGACGACGGCAAAAACCCGCAGTTTTTGCTGTTTGTGAACAACGTGCCCGTGCAGGGCATGGACATGAATCACCGTGACGTGCTGCTTTCCCCGAAAGCGATTTCCGGCGAAAAGCTTGTGTTCGACTTGCAAGCGTACACCGGCACCATCCACAACGAATTCAATCTCTTTATGGAAATTCAGGAGATTGACCCGGAGATTGAAGCGCTGTATTATGACTTGAAAGTGCCGGTCGAGGCGTTTTCGCGCATGGAAAAGGAAGACCGAAACCGCATGCTGCTGGAAAACGCGCTGAACGAAGGCATAAACCTGCTCGACCTGCGCACGCCATACAGCGAGGAATTTTACGCTTCCGTGCGCGCGGCTTCCGCATATCTAAAAAAAGCGGTCTACACCGACCTTGCGGGACACGACGACGTGATTGCGAGCTGCATCGGCCACACGCACATCGACGTGGCATGGCTGTGGACGGTCGCCCAGACGCGTGAAAAGACCGCGCGCAGCTTTGCGACGGTTTTGAAGCTTATGGATGAATACCCGAATTATCACTTCATGTCCAGTCAGCCGCAGCTTTATTATTTCTTAAAAGAGCGTTATCCGGAGCTGTATGCGCGCCTGAAAGAGCGCGTGAAGGAAAAGCGTTGGGAGCCGGAGGGCGGCATGTGGCTGGAAGCCGACTGCAACCTGACGAGCGGCGAAAGCCTTGTGCGCCAGTTCATTCACGGCAAGCGCTTCTTCCGCGAGGAATTCGGCGTGGATAACCGCATTTTGTGGCTGCCGGATGTGTTCGGCTACTCCGGCGCGCTGCCGCAGATCATGAAAAAGAGCGGCATCGATTACTTTATGACGACGAAGCTTTCGTGGAACCAGTTCAACGAAGTGCCGTTCGATACATTTGAGTGGCGCGGCATTGACGGCAGCGAAGTGCTGACGCATTTCATCACCACGCTCAGCATCGGCCAAAACGTGCAGAACTTCTTCACCACCTACAACGGCATGCTGCACCCGGATGCCATTATGGGCGGCTGGGAACGCTACCAAAACAAAGACATCAACAACGATATTCTCATCGCTTACGGCTACGGTGACGGCGGCGGCGGCCCGACCCGCGATATGCTGGAGACGAGCAAACGCATGGAAAAAGGCGTTTTGGGCATCCCGAAGGTGCGGCAGGTCTTCGCGCGGCAATATTTTGACGAGCTGAACGAGCGCGTAAAAGACAGCAACCGTCTGCCCACGTGGGAGGGCGAGCTCTACTTCGAGTATCACCGCGGCACGTACACCTCCATGGCGCGCAACAAGCGCGGCAACCGCAAAACAGAGCTGGGACTCATGGACTTGGAGCTTTTGAGCGTACTGACAGCACCGCAGCTCCCCTACCCCGTGGAAGCGCTCGACAGCTTGTGGAAAAATACGCTTTTGAATCAATTCCATGATATTCTGCCCGGCACCGCCATTCACGAGGTCTACGAGCAGACGAAAAAGGAATACGATGCGATGGCGGAGACGATCTCTGCGCTTTCTGCCGACCGCATGCAGGTGCTTGCGCCGCAGGGAGAAGGCATCACGGTGTTCAATACGACGGGTAAAACGCGCAGCGATATCGTTGTACTTGAAAATTGCACCGCAAATGCACTTTCCGACGGCAAAAATACTTATCCCGTGCAGCAGACCGAAAACGGTGCTGTGGCGTTCCTGCCCGACTTGCCGCCGAAGGGCTACAAGTGCTTTGCGCCGGTCGAAGCAGGCAGCTTTGAAAACACGCTGCACATTGACGGCAGCACGATCACGACGCCGTTCTACACGGTTGAATTTGATGAAAGCGGGCTCATCACGCGCCTTTATGACCGCAAAAACGACCGCGAGACCGTGCAGCCCGGCAAATATGCGAACCTGATGCGCATGTACGAGGACAAGCCGATGCACTACGACAACTGGGACATCGACTGCTACTATACGGAGAAATTCTGGGACGTCACCGACGTGCAGCGCATGGAATGGACGGAACGCGGCCCCGTGCGCGCAACTCTCGAGATTGAGCGCAAGGTCAGCCGTTCGGTCATCTGCCAGAAAATTCACTTCTACGCCGCGTGCCCGCGCATCGACTTTGAGACGACGGTCGACTGGAAAGAGCACCAGCACCTCCTGAAAGCCCACTTCCCGATGGACGTACACACGGACGAAGCAACATTTGAGATTCAGTTCGGCAACGTGACGCGCAAAACACATCAGAACACGAGCTGGGATCAGGCACGCTTTGAGAGCTGCGGCCAAAAGTGGATCGATGTTTCCGAGGGTCACTACGGCATCAGCCTGTTAAACGACTGCAAATACGGTCACTCCGTGCACAACGGCGAAATGGCGCTGACGCTCATTAAATCCGGCACAGAGCCGAACCCTGTCGCCGATCAGGAGATGCACGTATTCACCTACGCGCTCTACCCGCACGCCGAAACATGGCGCAGCGCGGCGACCGTAGCGCAGGCGTACTTCCTGAATCAGCCTGTGCGCGCTACCGCAGGCGGCATAGCAGGCGAAGCGTACTCTCTCGCGAGTGCGGACGCCAAAAACGTCATTTTGGAAACCGTCAAGCAGGCGGAAGACGGCGACGGCGTGATCGTGCGTCTGTACGAATGTGAAAACGCCCGCACAACGACAAAACTGCATTGGAACCGCCCCATCGCTTCCGTTACGGAGTGTGACTTGCAGGAGAATGCGCTCACGGATGTCCCGGTCGAAAGCAGTACATTCAAATTCACCATCAAGCCGTATGAGATCAAGACGTTCCGCATCCGTTAATCAAAAATAAAGCACCGGCGGCTGTACCCGAGTTGGGCGCAGCCGCCGGCTTATTTTATGAGGTGATATGTTTTGAGAAGCGCCACGCGCCGCTTGCCGATCTCGACACTTTTTCTAAGACTCGTACGGTTTTGAATGTTTTCCTTACCGTAGCGTATAAGCCGCCTTCCCCATGCGGCAGGCAAGCTATGCGGCGCGCAATGCAGCGCTTTTGCAGAGGGGAACGCCGCACGCAGTACGGAAAAGCACTCGCGTTTTCCCGTATTCTGCACAGCCGCCGCGTGCAGCGTCATGTTCGCACCGTGCAAGCGGCTTTTTTCTGCCGCACCGTGCACGCCGCCTGCCAAAATATCCTCCAAAAGCGCAGTCTCATCCGGCGCAGGGTGCACACGAAGCAGCGCTAAGCTTTCCGTTTTCTCAAAGCCGAGATATTTCTCGCCGATTTCAAAGAGCGCCGTCAAAAATTCGAGTGCCGAAAGCTTTTCGCAGCAGCGGCGCAAATACAGTTTGTCAAGCTCCTTTTCATGCTTTTCGGCAAACAACAGCAAATCACACACCGCGCGGATGCCGCACCCGCCGTGCAGGAAGTGCTTTAAGCTGTGGCACAAAAGGTACAAAAACGTCTCGTTCGCGCCAAACGTATAAATTTCTTCGCCCTGCACAAAAACGGTTTCCGTGCGCAGCTTTTCATACGCGAAAAAGGCTTTCATGTGCCCGTACGCATCGTTTTCCGGGAACGCCGCGCCGTGCAGTTCTAAAACGAGCGGACTGCCGGGCAGGTAAAATGTCTGTTCAAGCGGATCGACAGTCTCCCCCGCTGTGCGGCAGCCGAGCCGCAATAAAGCATTGCGTGTGCGGTCAAATTCACCCGAAACCGCCAGTAAATCGACATCCGAGAACAGCCGCAGCTCCGGCTTCGGGTACAGCGCAGCGCACACCGGGCCTTTCAGCACGAGCGGATGCAATTTCATTTCGCGCAGCTTGCTGTAAAGCTGTAAAAATACCTGCGTTTTCAAAATCTGCTCTGCCGTTTGGCAAAACGCCATTTGCCGCGCAGCTTTCAGTGCCTTGCCGCACGCATCAAGAACAAGCGGCAGCACGCCGTGGCGCACTGCCTGGCGCAAAAGCTCCGTCTGTGTTTCCTGCGGCAGCACACCGAGCGCCGCTTTTTCGTTATGTATCGCTGCTTTCAATGCGTTTAAAAGCAAACTATCCGCCTGTTTCATCGCCTGCTCCTTTTACTCGTCCGATATGTCCAAAGTATAGCAGGACAAAACCGCGCAATAAAACGAAAAAAGGCGCCCGCCGTGAAAAATCACAAGCGAGCGCCTCTTATGTTATCTCAAGCTAAAGTTCGTTTTATGTACGAATTACATCGTAACAAAGACAAACTTAATGACGAAGAGCGCAGCGATAATGGTGATACCGATGTCGTTCTTCTTGTACTTACCGGTGAAGAGCGTGATGAGCACATAAGCGATCGCGCCGATACCGATACCGTTGGAGATAGAGTAGGTCAGCGGCATCATGATGAGAGCGAGGAACGCCGGAACAGCGCTGCGCAGGTCGGACATATCGACCTTTGCGAAGCCCTTCATCATCAGAACGCCGACATAGATGAGTGCCGGAGCCGTAGCGCAGGTCGGAACAAGAGAAGCGACCGGGCTGAGGAACAGGCAAACTGCGAAGCAAATTGCAACAACAAGGCTCGTAAGGCCGGTTCTGCCGCCGGCGCCAACGCCAGCAGCGGACTCAACGAACGTGGTGCAGGTGGAAGTACCGCAAACAGCGCCCGCAACCGTTGCAACGGAGTCGCTGGTCATGCACTGGTTAACGTTGATCGGATCGCCGTTCTTATCCAGCATGTTTGCCTGAGAAGCGGTGCCGTACAGGGTGCCGATAGTGTCGAACATATCGACGAGGCAGAACGTAACGATGAGCATGATTGCGGAGAAGATGCCGCCGAGCTCAGAGCCTGTGAACGCACGCTTCCAAGCGTCAGCCTGGAACACACCGGTGATGCCGATGGAGCCGAAATCCTTAAAGGTCTGGCCGATCTGGCTCATGTCGAAGGTCGGGGTCGTACCGGAAAGAAGATAGTACAGAACGGAAATGCCTGCGATGCTGATGAGCACGCCGCCCTTGACGTTGTGCTTTTCAAGAATTGCAATGACGAGCAGACCGAGGAATGCGAGGATAGCCGGCATAAATGCCTTTACACCTTCAACGTCCGCAAAGAATGCGCCTGCCTTCAGTGCGCCGTGGATATCGACGAACTGAACGAGCGTGTACTGGTTAGTCTGGATGATGCCGACATTCTGGAAGCCGAGGAAAGCGATGAACAGACCGATACCGGCCGGGATTGCTTTCTTGAGGCAGTCCGGAAGAGCCTTTGCAACCTTGACGCGGAGACCCGTGACAGAGAACAGCAGGAAGACAATACCGGAAACCAGAATGATGACGAGGCCTGCATGGTAGCCCTTGATGACGTCGCCGCCAGAGATGATTTCCGGCAGAATGAAGGATACGAAGAAGAAGGAGTTCAGACCCATGCCGCAAGCCTGTGCAAACGGCATCTTCGCATACAGAGCCATCAGCAGCGTACCGATGATTGCTGCCAGAATGGATGCGACATACACAGCGTTCCAAATCTGCTGGAAGGCCGGGTCGGCATCCGGAGCCAGATGGTTGAAGCTAACAATCTGGTTCGGGTTCGTGACTACGATGTAAGCCATCGCGAAGAACGTCGTGAGACCGGCAATGATCTCTGTGCGGACGTTCGAGCCACGCTCGGAAATTTTGAAGAATTTGTCCAAGGATGTTCACTCTCCTATAAATTAAAGAATTTCCTGTTCTTCGTTTTTTTGACCAGTTATGGTTTGCACACATCGGAAAAACAGGAATTGTTACCTATAGTATAGCCTCTAATTTTGCGAAAATCAAGAGAAAACCGAATAAAAAGTCACATTTTGTTCATAAGCTGTTTATGATTTGGAAAAAAAGAGTTTTTTGTGCATTTCGGCTAAGGCTATCCTGTATTTTGCTGTTTTTCTCGAATTGCACTGCCGTTTTTGCGTTTTAAAATGCGCTTCTTTTTGATCACCTATAAAGTTTTCATGAATATGCCCCTATCGCTTGCTTTTTTATGCTGTTCCATGCTATACTGATTTATATGCCGCGCGCGGGGAATCCGCGCGAAAGAAAGGAAAGTGTTCCCGAACCATGAACCTACTCACAAAGCTGTTCGGCAGCTACAGCAAGAAAGAATTAAAGCGCATTGAACCGCTTAAGCAAGCGGTGCTCGCGCTCGATGACAAATACACAAAAATGACAGATGAGGAACTGAAGGGCCAGACCGCCGTGTTGAAAGAGCGCCTCTCCCTTGGTTCTTCCCTTGACGACATCCTGCCCGAAGCGTTTGCAACGTGCCGCGAAGCCATGTGGCGCGTGCTCTCCATCAAGCCGTTCCCGGTGCAGATTATCGGCGGCATCATTTTGCATCAGGGTCGCATCGCCGAGATGAAGACCGGCGAAGGCAAGACGTTTACCGCTGCCCTCCCGGCGTACCTCAACGCTTTAAGCGGCAAGGGTGTACACATCGTCACCGTCAACGATTACCTTGCAAAATATCAGGGCGAAATGATGGCGCGTGTGTTCAACTACCTCGGTCTCACCGTAGGCCTTGCCATCCCCGGCATGGAGCCGGACGAAAAGAAAAAAGCCTACGCCTGCGACATCACATACGCAACAAACAATGAGATCGGCTTTGACTACCTGCGTGACAACATGGTTACCTACAAGGAGCGCAAGGTGCAGCGCGGCCACAACTTCGCCATCGTGGACGAGGTGGACTCCATCCTCATCGATGAGGCGCGTACCCCGCTCATCATTTCCGGTCAGGGCGAGCAGTCCACAGAGCTTTACAACGTCGCCGACCGCTTTGCCAAAACGCTGCGCCCCATCCGCGTGGCGGAGACGAACGAAAAGGAAGACAATGACGAGATCTACGAGGATTACGATTATATCATCAATGAAAAGCAGAAGACCGCAACGCTCACCAAGCGCGGCGTAAAAAAAGCCGAGCAGTTCTTCAGCTTGGAAAACCTCACGGACCCGGACAACATCACCATTCAGCACCACATCAATCAGGCGATCAAGGCGAACGGCATCATGCAGCGCGATATCGATTACGTCGTGCGCGACGGCGAAGTCATCATCGTTGATGAATTCACCGGCCGTCTGATGTACGGCAGACGCTACAACGAAGGTCTGCATCAGGCCATTGAAGCGAAGGAAGGCGTGAAAATCGCGCGCGAAAGCAAAACGCTTGCAACCATCACGTTCCAGAATTTCTTCCGCCTTTACAACAAGCTCTCCGGCATGACCGGCACGGCTATGACCGAGGAATCCGAGTTCAGCGAAATTTACAAACTGGACGTTGTAGAGATTCCGACAAACAAGCCGATGATTCGTGAAGACTGCCCGGACGTTGTTTACAAAACCGAAAAGGGCAAGTTCAATGCCGTTATCAACGACATCATCGAGCACCACGAAAAAGGCCAGCCGGTGCTGGTCGGTACCATCACGATTGAAAAATCCGAGCAACTCAGCGCCATGCTGAAGCGCCGCGGCATCAAGCACGAAGTGCTGAACGCAAAGTACCATGAAAAAGAAGCCGAAATCGTCGCACAGGCAGGCCGTAAGGGCGCCGTGACCATCGCAACGAACATGGCCGGCCGTGGTACGGATATTCTGCTCGGCGGTAACGCAGAGTTCATGGCGCGTGCCGAAATGCGCCGCATGCAGTTCTCCGAGGAGCTCATCGGCGAGGCTTCCGCCTACGGCTACACGGACGATGAAGAGATTTTGAATGCCCGCAAGACATTTGCGGAGCTCAATAAAAAATACAAAGCGGAGATTGCGCCGGAGGCAGAGGAAGTTCGCAAGCTCGGCGGCCTGTACATCATCGGCACGGAGCGCCACGAATCTCGCCGTATCGATAACCAGCTGCGCGGCCGTGCGGGCCGTCAGGGCGATCCCGGTAAGAGCCGCTTCTACATCTCTCTTGAAGACGACCTCATGCGTCTGTTCGGCGGCGACCGCATCCAGACCATTATGGACCGCCTGAATGTGGACGAGGACATGCCGATCGAAGCGTCTATCCTCTCCAACACCATCGAAAACGCACAGAAGAAGGTCGAGGGCAGAAACTTTGCCATTCGTAAGAACGTTCTGCAGTATGACGACGTGATGAACCGCCAGCGCGAGATCATCTATGAGCAGCGTGACCGTGTGCTGAACGGCGACAACGTGAAGCCGCAGATTATGTCCATGATTGATCAGGCCATCGAAGCGAACGTCAAGCGCTTCTTGCCGGAGAACACCCTGCACGACGACTGGGATCTCCGCGGTCTGCGCGACCACTACCTCGGCTGGATGGTCAATCCGGATGAGCTGCACTATGAGGGTCAGGCGTTTGAGGATCTCGAGCAGCAAACGGTCATCGATTTTCTCAAGGAGCGTGCGCACAAGCTTTACGACCTGCGTGAGAAGGCGTTCACCCCGCCGATCATGCGTGAAGTGGAGCGCGTGGTGCTGCTGAAGAACGTCGATACGCAGTGGATGGATCACATTGATGCGATGGATGAGCTCCAGAAGGGCATCCGTCTGCGCGCCTACGGCCAGCAAGACCCGGTCATTGCATACCGCGAAGAGGGCTTTGACATGTTTGACGCGATGATCGACACGATCCGCGAGAATACCGCCCGCATGATTCTGACTGTGCGCCTGAAGACGCCGGAAGCGCCGAAGCGTGAAGCCGTCGCCAAGGAGACCGGCACAACATCCTCCGATACGCCGGCCGTCAAGCAGCCGGTGCGCAAAAACGGCAAAAAGCCCGGCAGAAACGACCCGTGCCCGTGCGGCAGCGGCAAGAAATACAAGAAATGCTGCGGCAGAAATGAATCCTAATTCATGATCAAATCTATGAAAGACTTAGCTTCTTTACATTTAGATAATCACGACAGCCGTTTGAAGTACTACCATCTGTTCATGACCATGCCGGCGAAAACGGAAATTCCGCATTACAATCTGCCCGCGGGGTATTCGTTCACAACCTACACCCCCGGCGACCGCGATACGTGGATTGAGATTGAAAAATCGGCGAAAGAGTTTTCGACTTTTGAGGAAGGCGTGGACGCGTGGCAGCGCTACTATGGCAAGCACGAAGACGTTCTGCCCGACAGAATGTTCTTCATCGTCGACCCGAACGGCAAGAAGGTTGCGACCGCAACGGCGTTTTTCGATGAAAAGCTGCCCGGTGGCTGGCTGCATTGGGTTTCCGTAAGCCGCGACGCGCAAGGCAAGGGACTTTCCCGCCCGCTCATCGCGCACACGCTGCACCGTTTGCAGGCGCTCGGCTACAAAGAGCTGTTCGTGCCCACCCAGACCACCACGTGGGTCGCCGCAAAGCTGTACCTTGATTTCGGCTTCCGTCCCGTGCCGGAGAATTTGGGAGAAGATCATTTCGGTTGGCGCATGCTGAAAACGCTGACCGACCACCCGGCATTAAAAGAGCTGGAACCCGTCGAGGTTGACGAATTACTGAATAAATAAGGAAGCCCACACACCGCCTGTTTTCCGAAAGGGGGTATGCACATGAAAAAGCGTTTATTGTCCGTTTTGATTCTGCTCGGTTTGCTGCTCTTGCTTTCCGGCTGTGCGGCGCACAAGGTCGATGTGCCTGCACTTGAATTCGGCGGCACAGAGGGCGACGTTTCCGTGCTGCGGCTCTATTTTGACGGCGATTCCCCTGTTTTTCTTGAAAACGGTTTTACCGACCTCTGTGACCTGTACGTCACCGGGCAGTATAGGCACGTATTTGACCTTGAGGTGCTCGAAACGACGGATACGGAGACCATTTACGAGTTGCCGCGAAGCTACGACCTGCTCGACAATGTGATGGGCATTTTGATTTACAGCGATTACGCTTATGCCGCCGTGCGTGAGGACAGCAATTTGCGCCTGCGTCCGCTTTCCCCCGGTACGCCGGAGAAAACTTGGGAGGATTTTTACACCGCCGCGCAGAGCTATGCCAAAACGCACTCCGAGCTTTCGGGTGTGGAAAACTACGGGTTCGATTAAATTTAATTTAAGCATGACAAAAGCCCTACCGGGAATTTTCTCGGCAGGGCTTTGCTGTTGCTGTTTACTTTTCCAGTGCCTCGCAGCGCTCATAAATTTCAAACGCGGCTCTGGCGTTGTGGTACGGGCACTTCCACGGGCCGCACAGCAGGTGTGAATTTTCCTCGTCCGGGGAATTTTTGCCGCTTGCAAACCACTCGCCTGCCGGGCCGTTGATGATTTCGGCTTTGATGTATGCCCAGCTCTTCAGCGCGGAATCGAGATACTTCTCGTCGCCCGTAATCTGCCATGCGTTCACGCTGCCGACAACGGCTTCCGCCTGCACCCACCAGACCTTATTCGGCACAGCGATGCCGCCTTCTTCGTGACCCTCGTCAAACAGACCTCCGTCCGTATCCATGCCGTGGCTCAGCGTGAAGTTCACCATATTGATGGCGACCTCCTTCGCTTCCTCAAGGAGCTTTTCCGCACGGGCTTTATCTGCGCCGTACTTTTCGAGCACTTCGGCAGCTTCCGTCAACAGCCAGGAGCCCTCAATGTCGTGGCCGAACGAAACCTCGCCCGGCAGCGGCTCCATTTTATCGTTGAAAAACATGACAAAATGGTGGTGCTCGGTGTCGTAAATTCTGCGTGCGGTGATCTCGATGAGGTTCACAAGGCTCTCCTCCACGCAGGCATTGTGGCGAATACGGAAGTAGCACGTCATCGGCTCCAGAATGTGGATGTGCGTGTTCATGGAAAGGTTGCCCGCCTCCGTAATGGCGCCGTTGCTGCTGCCCGTGCCGCGTGCGTTTTCAAGGTAATAGTTGCCCTCTTTGCACTCGTTTTCGATGTAATCATACGTCATATCGGCATATCTGCGTGCTTCCTCGCTGCCCGTTGCGCGGACGTACTCAGAGAACGCATACAGCAAAAAGCCCTGGCCGTAGGTCATCTTCGTGTCGTCTTCCACAGAGCCGTCTGCATGCAGCATCCAGAAACCGCCGCCGTTTTTGTGGTCCCAGAAGCGCTCAACAATGTAGTTAAACGCGCGGTCGGCGAGCTCCTTATACTTCTCGTCGCCGAAAATGCGGTATGCGCCCGCAAATGTCCACAGCAAACGTGCATTCAGCACGAGGCCCTTGGACGCGTCCTTGTGAATAACCTTATCAACCGTCACGGCGCCGTAAAAGCCGCCGTTTTCGTGATCGATGGTATATTGCTCCCAGAACGGGAAAATAGAACCGTGCAGCAAATCCTCTTTCATTTCATCGCACAGCTTTAAAAGCTTTTCCATCACTTTCACCCTTCCAAATCACTACAAATTTAAAGCAGCGACCCGGCTGAACGGAACCAAAAGCCGCTGCTTTACAATCAATATTTGTCCAAAATACAGTCCAGAACACTGACTTCTTTGCCGTTTTTCATGTAGACGCGTGTGACGCGCTTTGAGATGTCACACACCACTTCGTAGTGGATTGTCTCCATGATGCCGGCAATTTCCGCCGCGGTGATCTCATCCTCGCCGTCGCGGCCGATGAGCGTTACGGTGTCCCCTACCTTCGCCTGCGGCACGGCGGAAACATCCACCATGCACTGGTCCATGCAGACTTTACCTAAAATCGGGCAGCGCGTGCCGTGAATGAGCACACTGCCGCGGTTCGAAAGCCTGCGGGAGTAGCCGTCCGCGTAGCCGACCGGAATGGTCGCGACGCGCATGCGTTCCTTTGCGGTGAATGTGCGGTCGTAACTGATGTCTGATCCGGGCTCAATCTCCTTCACGTGCGAAATGACGGAGTACAGGCTGAGCACCGGGCGGAAATCCGCGTGATGCTCCACGCTGAGCGACGGTTCCATGCCGTATAAAATCACGCCCGCACGCACCATATCGAGGTGCATCTCGGGGTAATCGAGGATTGCACCGCTGTTCGCGCAGTGGTGAATTTTAAACGTGATGCCCTGCTTTTCAAGCTCCGCGATGAGCGCCATAAAGCACGAGAACTGCTTCAAGGTAAATGCCTTGCCATTCTCGCCACCATCTGCCACGGCAAAATGCGTGAAGATGCCCTCCGGGATAAGCCCCGGGCGGCGGCACGCTTCTGCCACAACGCTTACGGCCTCCTTGTCGCGCTCAATGTCCTGAAAATAGAATCCGAGGCGGCTCATGCCGGTATCGACCTTGACGTGAATCTTCACCTTAACGCCGCTTTTTACGGCGTTTTCGGAGAGCGCCGCGCAGTATTCTGCAGAATACGCGCACTGCGCAATGTCGTTTTCGGCAAGCACGTCTGCGGCTTCCGCCGGGGTATAGCCCAGCACGAGCAGCGGCAGCTTGATGCCCGCACGACGCACCTGCAAGGCTTCCTCAATGTTGGAAAGCGCCAGCCAGTCTGCGCCGAGGGCTTCGTATTCCTCTGCCATGCGCACCGCGCCGTGCCCGTAGGCATCCGCCTTAATCACACAGCAGACCATCGACCGGTTGCCGACATAGCGGCGAATTTCCTTAAAATTGTGCGCCGCCGCGTCGAGGTCGATCTGCGCCCATGTTCTTTTCTGTAAAATGTCCATAACCAAATTGTCCTTATACGCGGCTGCGCGGGCAGCATTTTGCCCGCGCATACCGGAATTTTATAAGGCGTTTCTGCCTTTTATTACTTGAAGTAACGCACGCCGCTCTCAAAGATCTGCTGATCCTTTTCGCCCGGCACATTAAAGTAGAGGTTTTCGCCCTTGCGTTCGCTGTGGCCCATCTTGCCGAAGACGCGGCCGTTCGGGCTTGTGATGCCCTCAATGCCGCACACGGAGCCGTTCGGGTTCCATGTGATGTCGCCGCTCACCTTGCCGCACGGCGTGGTGTACTGCGTGGCGATCTGGCCGTTTTCGATGAGCTTTTTCAGCGCTGCGTCATCCGCTACAAAGCGGCCCTCACCGTGGGAGACCGGGATGGCGAAGACATCACCTGCGTTGACGCCGGAGAGCCACGGAGACTTCGTGTTTGTCACGCGAGTGTAGACCATGCGGGAAACGTGGCGGCCGAGCGTGTTAAACGTCAAGGTCGGGTCGTCGTCCTTGAGGTCCACGATCTTGCCGTAGGTGACAAGACCGAGCTTGATGAGCGCCTGGAAGCCGTTGCAGATGCCGAGCACAAGACCGTCGCGCGTGTCGAGCAAGTCCGTGACCGCCTGTGCAATCTTCGGATTGCGGAACGTTGTCGCGATGAACTTGCCGGAGCCCTCCGGCTCGTCGCCGCCGGAGAAGCCGCCCGGGATCATGATGATCTGGGAGGAGCGGATTGCCTTTTCCATGCGGTCGATGGTGTATTCGATGTCCTTTGCGCAGAGGTTCTGCACAACAAGGATCTCGGTCTCTGCGCCCGCCTTTTCAAACGCACGCTTCGTGTCGATCTCGCAGTTGGTGCCCGGGAATACCGGTATAAATACCTTCGGCTTTGCGACGCGGATGACCGGGGAGCCGGTGTACTTGTGGTTATCGAGCGGCACATCATATTCTACGGCGACGGTCTCCGCTTTATTCGCGAAGATTTTTTCGAGCTTGCCGTTCCAGGTCTCAATGAGGTCGTCCAAGTCGAGCGCTTTGCCGTTCAGCTCAATCTTTGCCGTATCGGTAACGGTGCCGAGCACAACAGCGTCGAATGTATTCTTGACGCTCTCAAGCGCATCTGCCGGAACTTCCACAACGAGTGCGCCAGCCTTCGGGGCAAAAAGCAGCTCTGCGTTTTCGGCAGTCTTCTCGAACTTGAAGCCGAGCTTGTTGCCGAACGCCATCTTCGCAACGGCAGCAGCCGCGCCGCCTTCCTTGACGACGTGTGCGGAAAGAACAGAGCCGTCCGCGATTTTTGCAAGCACGTTCTTGTAGTACGCCTTCAAAGCTTCCCAGTTCGGGAGTTCGGTTTCCTTGTCCTCCGGAATCGGCAGCAGCACGGCGTAGTTGCCGGCGTTCTTGAGCGCGCCGGAGATCGTCTTGCTGGCCTTCGTCATCGTCACCGCAAAGCTGACAAGCGTCGGCGGGACATCGAGGTCTTCAAAGGAGCCGGACATACTGTCCTTGCCGCCGATGGACGGCAGACCGAGGTTCAGCTGCGCGGTGAGTGCGCCGAGCAGGGCTGCGGCAGGCTTGCCCCAGCGCTCCGGCTTATCGTGCAGGCGCTCGAAGTACTCCTGGAACGTCAAGCGGGACTTCATCGGATCTGCGCCGACAGCTGCGAGCTTCGAGAGACTCTCCACAACGGCGTACGCTGCGCCATGAAACGGCGAGAAGCGTGCAATACCCGGAATATAGCCGTAAGCCATAGCGGTGGCGTCATCGGTCTCACCCGTGAGCAGCGGAATCTTCGCAACCATGGCGTCTTCCGGCGTCAGCTGATACTTACCGGCAAACGGCATCAAAACGGTGCCTGCGCCGATGGAAGCATCGAAACGCTCGGAAAGGCCCTTCTGGCCGCAGACCTCGAGGCGGGAGAGGTTCTCTGCGAACGCCTCGTCCAGCGACTTGTTTTCAAGGCAAGCCGGTACGGCGTTGCGGTAGTTTTTCGTTTCATCCGGTGCGGTGATGAACGCGTCTGCGTTCTGCGTCACACCGTTCGTATCGAGGAATGCACGGCTCAGGTCGACTACGCGGTCGCCGCGCCACTCCATCTTGAGTCTCGGCTCTTCGGTGACGATGGCCACGACCTGCGCGTCGAGGTTTTCCTCCTGTGCCTTGGCACGGAATTTCTCCACATCCTTCGGGTCGAGCACGACCGCCATACGCTCCTGCGATTCGGAAATCGCAAGCTCGGTGCCGTCGAGGCCCTCGTACTTCTTCGGGACTTTGTTCAAATCAATCTCAAGGCCCGGTGCAAGCTCGCCGATGGCGACGCACACGCCGCCCGCGCCGAAGTCGTTGCAGCGCTTGATGAGCGTGGAAACCTCCGGGTCACGGAACAGACGCTGAATTTTGCGTTCGGTCGGCGGGTTGCCCTTCTGCACCTCTGCGCCGCAAACCTCGATGGATTCGAGCGTATGCGCCTTGGAGGAACCCGTTGCGCCGCCGCAGCCGTCACGGCCCGTTGCGCCGCCGAGCAGCACAATGATATCGCCGGGCTTCGGCTCGAAGCGCTTGACGTTCGCCTTCGGAGATGCGCCGATGACCGCGCCGATCTCCATGCGCTTTGCAACATAACCGGGGTCATAAAGCTCCGTGACCTGACCGGTCGCAAGGCCGATCTGGTTGCCGTAGGAGGAATAGCCCGCCGCAGCGCCGGTGGTAATCTTTCTTGTGGGCAGCTTACCCTTCATCGTATCCTTAAACGGAACAGTCGGGTCGCCGCTGCCGGTAACGCGCATCGCCTGATAAACATACGCTCTGCCGGAGAGCGGGTCGCGAATCGCGCCGCCAAGGCATGTTGCCGCGCCGCCGAACGGCTCGATCTCGGTCGGGTGGTTATGGGTCTCATTCTTGAACTGCACGAGCCACTGCTCGGTCTTGCCGTCGATCGTGACCGGCACTTCAATGGAACAGGCGTTGATCTCGTCGCTTTCGTCCAGATCGTCTACCATGCCGTGCTTTTTGAGGTATTTCGCGCCGATGACCGCCATGTCCATGAGAGAAACGGGCTTGTCCTTGCCTTTATACAGCTCTTCGCGGGCTGCAAAATACTCGCCGAGTGCCTTTTCGATGGCGCCGCTCAGCTTGCCCTTTTCAATCTCGATGTTGTTGAGACGCGTAAGGAATGTGGTGTGGCGGCAGTGGTCGCTCCAGTAGGTATCAATCACGCGCAGCTCCGTCACGCTCGGGTCACGGTGCTCTTCGTCGCGGAAATAATCGCGGCAGAACGCGAGGTCTTCAAACGTCATGGCAAAGCCCATGGTGCCGTAATATTTTCTAAGCTCCTCGTCGCTCCAGGAGATCATGCCCGTGACGCGCTTAACGTCTGCCGGCACATCGATCTTCATGTCAAGCGTCTCCGGCTTTTCCATCGATGCCAAACGGGATTCGACCGGGTTCACGATATAGTTCTTAATCTTCTCCATTTCCTCTTCGGAAAGGTCGCCCTTAACGGCGATCACTTTTGCATAAGCGACCTGCGGGCGCTCGCCCTGCGTCAAGAGCTGTACGCACTGGGAAGCGGAATCCGCACGCTGGTCGTACTGACCGGGCAAAAACTCCGTTGCGAAGACGTGATATTCGCTGCTGATCTTGTAGTTTTCGTCGTACACGTTGTCCACATTCGGCTCGGAAAGGATCGTGCGGGCTGCCGCCTCGAACTCCTCGCCGGAAAGACCGGAAACATCATAGCGGTTCAAAATACGCAGGTCCTCAATAGCCTTGAGGCCGAGATTCTGACGAAGATCCGCCATCATGTGGCGTGCTTCAACATCGAATCCCTTTCTTTTCTCCACAAATACGCGTGTGACCATGTTTGTGACCATTCCTTTCTTCTGGGGAAAATCAGGATTTGTACTGCCGCAAAAAACGGCACTTGTGACAAAGTAATCTCTTACTATTTTATCACAGGTGCCGTTTATAAGCAAATATAGATTATAGCAAATCACGCCCTGTTTTTGAGTGCAATTTTGTGCTATTTTTTGGTAGTGTCGTTCAGGTCTTCCACACTAAGCGCCACTTTGTGCTGAATGGGCTTCCATTCAATGTTCGTAAACACCGCGTAAACCATTGCAATCGCATAGGTGAAAATAAACAGCGGGAACAACAGCCAACCGAAGAACATCGCTTTTTTCGATGCACGGATGCGCTTTCTCTGCGTGATGCACGTGATACCGCCGACGAACCACAGCGTCAGTATAGAACCGAAAATGCCGCTGCACACGGAAAGCACGCAAACGCCCATATCCGGCGTGCGCGTCACAATGCCCGCCGCGACCATAATCGCGTTAAACACGATTGAAACGCAGGTCAAGACAAGGCACGGAATGTTGTTCATAATCATATCGAAGCAGGCAAAACTGCCATCCACAACGGTTTTTTTCAGCATTTTGAAGCCGTATCGGCTGAAAACCTGCAAGTAGCCCTTAATCCAGCGGGCACGTTGCGTAAAGGACTGCCCAAGCCGCGTGGGCTGCTCGTCATAAATAATGGCGTTTTCGCAGTAACCGACCGTGTCGTCCTTTAAAATGCGGTCCACGGTGAACTCAAAGTCCTCCGTCAGCAGGAAATGCTTCCAACCACCGTTTTCGCGTGCAATCTCGCTGCTGAACAAAAAGCCGGTGCCGGAAACGCAGCTGCTGGTACCGAACATCATACGGGCGCGATTGAGCTGCGTCGCTTCGCGCAGGAAGAAAATGGAGTAGCCCGCGCTAATCCAGTTGTCGCCAAAGTTTTTCGAGTTGCGGTAGGACGTGACAACCTTGTAGCCGTTGTCAAAAACGTTATTCATCTCGGAGATAAAATTCTCATCCAGAATATTGTCCGCGTCAAAGACGAAAAAACCGTCGTAGGCATATTCGCCGAAATTCTTAAAAATGTTTTCTAATAAGAAACGCAGCGCATAGCCCTTGCCCACGGCATACGTATTGTGGCGCTCGTAAACGACCGCCCCGGCTTCGCGCGCCGCCTGCGCGGTGTTATCCGTGCAGTTATCTGCCACAACAAAAATATCGATAAGCTCCTCGGGATACTTCTGTGCGCGCACACTGCGGATGAGCTGCGCAATGACGGCTTCCTCATTGCGCGCGGCAATCAGCACACCGTAGCGGTGCAGCTTCTTCGCTTTGAAGACTTTCTGCTTTTTTAAAAGCGCCGCCACAAGGTAGACCGCCTGGTACGCGTAGCAAGCCATAAATAAAATAGAAATGATAAAGTTCACATATGACAGTGTTTTCATGGTTTCTCCTTTTCTGGCCTTGGTGCAGGACCAACGTCATCGTCTGTTTTCAGATTTCCAATTCTGTCTAAATCTCCGTATTCAAAGCGCAATACGCAACCGCCATCCGCTTTCATTCACATTCTATTCACAGTTTTCAGTATTTTCATTATACGGCATAGAAAAGGAATAAACAATAGAAATATGCGATTCTTATGAGTTTTGTAAGAAACCTTAAATTTCTGCGAACAGTGCACCAAATTTTACGCACTTTTTCGTGATATTCACGAAAGGAAAATTAATTTTAACTTTTTCGCAAAAAAGACTTGCATTTTTCGGGAACTTGCTATATAATAATCGAGCAACAGAAAATTGGGCGCTTAGCTCAGCTGGCTAGAGCACCTGCTTGACGTGCAGGGGGTCAGCGGTTCAAGTCCGTTAGCGCCCACCAAAACCTCAGGAATTTCGGTTTCTGAGGTTTTTCTTTTTACCCAAATGACTATTTTTGAACGTTCTCTCCCCCATCGCGCTGAAATTCAGATCGTCAAAGCAATATATGCGTCGGCTTTTATGTCCATGGCATCTCCATTTTATGCGGTTTAGTCCCGCTGCATTTTGGCGGCGAGCAGAACAAGGTCTGCGGCATCGGGCCTGCCATTTTCATTTAAATCGGCGGCAAGCGCGGCTGTGTCGGTCAGTTCCGTCTCCCCGACGAGCACGCGCTGCAAAAGACGCATATCGGCCGTATTCACGGTGCCGGAAGCGTTGATGTCGCCGGGCACAATGACCGCATACAGCTTGTCGTCGATCAGCACGCTCATGCCGGTTTTCAGCCTGCCGGAGGCCGCTGCGGAGGATGACGTGTACACTTCCACTTCCGCCTGTGGGAACGCTGCCCGCAGCTTTGCTGCCGTAACCCCCGGTTCTGCGTATAAAATGTGGCCGGAAACCCGCAACTTCGCCATGACATCCGGATCCGGCGTGGCGGTCGGTTTCGGTGTAGCCGTTGGCTTCGGCGTCGTGCTCGGTTTCGGTGTAGCCGTCGGCTTCGGCGTCGTGCTCGATTTTGGGGTAGCCGTCGGCTTCGGCGTTTTAGAGGGCTTTGGGGTCGCGGTCGGCTCTGGCGTAGGTGTCGGGATGGGCGAAGGTGTGGGCGTAGGCTGCACAAATGTACCGAACGACTCTCTGCACAGTACGCCGTTTTGCCAGATGATCGCTGCATTTGCGGTGAGTGCAGCCGCTTCGCCGGAAAGCGTGAAGAACTCCGCCTTGTCGCCGCGGCGCACGCGCGAGACCTCCGAGGTATCCGAAAGCCAGTAGAGCATGTCGCCGCTCAAAACGGCCTCCGTCACGATCGTGTCTTCCGCCCACTCTTCTCCGGAAAACAGGCGCACTTCGCCCTGCATGTTGACGTACACGTCGCTGCCAAGCAGCTTATACGGCCGCGCAGCCGGCGCATAGGTAAACGCCGTGCCGGAAAGTGTCGGCACATTTCCCGCAAGCGAAATCTGCACGGCACTTTCCGAAAGCAGCACATAAAGCGTACTATCCACCGTCTGTATGCCGAATATTTTATCTTCAAATATGAATTCCGTTAGGGGCTCACCCGCCGCGTCAAACACTTGCAATGTGCTCGGCGCGCCGTAGGTAACAGCATAAAGCCTGCCCGCGCTGTCGCTTTCCGCAAAACGCAGGCCGCTCGTCACAGGCAAAGCGAACAGGTCTGTTTCCTCCAATGTTTCCGCACTGAAACGCTCCACGGCAAGGAACTCCTCCGTTTCGGCGAAAACCGTCACGGTATCACCATGCAAAACGGCATATTGCCCGTTAAACGGTGCTTCGGCAGAACGACCGTCCGGGCGATACAGCACCGTCGTACGACCGGTGTAGACCAGTATCTCGCTTTCACCATAAGTTTCATACAGTAAAACCTGCGCATCCTTGTCTTCCGTGATGCTCTGCGGGGCAAATCCGCAAAGCAAAAGTAAAAAGAGAATTGCCGCAGCACCCGCAAAATATCGCCGTTTTTTCATGTTTTCGTCCCCTCTCAGCGCCGAACGAACTTCTTGACAAGAGTATATCGTAATCCGTTGAACATTTAAATAGTTTTTCGGCAATTTCTGCCATATTTTGCCATTTTCTAACAAACTCACCAAATGGCTCGGGCGATTCTACGACATTTTCACATACAAAAAATCGCCGGAGCGCACTTGCCCCGGCGATTTTCCGCATACTATCTGTTATTTTTCTGTTATTTTTTGAGCTTACGCCCGTCTTCTTTCGCAAAAAATTCCTTTGTCAGCTTCACCACCGTGCCGGAAAGCAATAACAACGCGATAAGATTCGGAATACTCATCAGGCCGTTAAAGGTATCGGCGATGTTCCACAGCAGGTCAAGGTTGACGGTTGCGCCGAGGATTGCGACGAACGAATAAATGACGAGGAACGGGCGCACGGCCTTACTGGTGCGGAACAGAAATTCCACAAAACGCGAGCCGTAAAGGCCCCAGCCGATGATGGTCGAGAACGCGAAGCAGCACAGCGCGACCGCAGAGAAAATGGAAGCCCAACTGCCGTAGGTCGTCGTAAAGCCGGAAATCGTCAGGTCTGCGCCCGCCATGGTGCCGTAATTCACCGCCGTGCCGCTGCACAAAATGACAAGCGCCGTCAATGTGCAGATGACGATGGTATCGACAAACACCTCAAAAATGCCAAACACACCCTGTTTTACAGGCTTTTTCGTATCGGCGCAGGCATGCGCGATAGAACCCGTGCCGAGGCCGGCCTCATTGGAGAAAATGCCGCGGGAAACGCCGCGCTGCATGCTGATGAACAGGCTGCCGATGGCACCGCCCGTGAAAGCCTTCGGGTTAAACGCGCCAACAACGATCGATGCCAGTACCTCCGGCAGACGCGTAATGTTCAGGACAACCACGCCAAGCCCCAAAAGCACATACAAAAGCGCCATAAACGGCACGAGCTTTTCGCTCACACTGCCGATGCGCTTGATGCCGCCCAGCAGCACCATGGCAACGAGCATTGCGCATAAAATGCCGATGACAAGATTCACCGTGAGAATGTGGTCCGCGCCGATCACATTGTACTGCGTCAGCGCCGTATCGATAGCGGTTACAATGGTGTTCACCTGCGTAGCGTTTCCGGTACCAAACACCGTCAGCGCGCCGAACAGCGAATACAGCACCGCCAAAAATTGCCAGTGCCTACCGAGGCCGTTTTTAATGTAATACATCGGCCCGCCGACCCACTCGCCGGTCTTGCTGCGCTCACGAAAATGCACCGCCAACGTAACTTCCGCAAACTTTGTGCACATACCGAGCAGTGCAGAACACCACATCCAGAATACCGCGCCCGGGCCGCCTATCGCAATAGCGCCCGCCACACCGGCAATGTTGCCCGTGCCCACTGTGCCGGCCAGCGCCGTGCATACAGCCTGAAACGGCGTCATGGAACCGTCCGAGGCATCTTTTTTGCGGAACATGCGCCCTGCCGTGGTGCGCATGGCATAGGGGAATTTGCGGATCTGCAAAAAGCGCGTGCGGAAGCTTAAAAGCAAGCCTACGCCGATGATGCAGACCATGGCCGGAACACCCCAGATAAAATCGTTCACCGCTTTGTTTACGGCAGCTATGATCTCTAACATGATCTTCCAACTTTCGTTTCTCAAATTTGACGCGTTTTTCACTTTTCTTTCAGGCAAAGTCGAAAAACGCAGAATAATATTTTTTATTATACACACATATGCAAGATGTAGCAAGTAAAAATGCGTATTTCTTTCGCACAAGGTCGGAAGACAAAAGTAATTTGTTGAATCGACCAAATACATTCAGCTTTATAAATCTTTTAACCGATAAAATCTATTTTAAAACAGAAAAAATCCACAAAGACCGAAATCTTTGTGGATTCCTTGGCGCGCTTGAAGGGACTCGAACCCCTGACCTACTGGTTCGTAGCCAGTCACTCTATCCAGCTGAGCTACAAGCGCATTTCTCAAACAGCTTCATCATTATAAGCTCAAAAGTGCAATATGTCAACCCTTTTTTTAAAAAAACTTCAAATTTTCTCCGAAAATCTTATTTTAGCCAAAAATGCTTGCATCGGCATTTTTATTGTGGTATTGTTTGACCAAAGACTTTATTCGTTCCCTTTACACCAACTCGATTTCATTTAGGAGGCGTTTACTATGATCGATCTTACCGAATTTGAAAGCCGTGCAGTGCCGCTTCGCGCACTCGGCGTTGTGGTCTCGCAAAACGGCACGCAGCTGGCCCGCAAGCTGTGGGACGATGCCTGCCGCCGCAATGTGTATTCCGCAAGCAAAAGCTTTACTTCTATGGCAGTCGGCATTGCGCAAAAAGAGGGCCTGCTCTCCATCGACGAAAAGCTCACGGACGCATTCAAGGATGATCTGCCCGAAATCGTTTCCGACAACTTAAAGGCCGCCACGGTGCGCGATTTGCTCACCATGTGTCTCGGACAAGAAAAGAGCTTTTTAATGGGCGGCGAACGCCCGTACTATGAAGACCGCAACTGGGTGCGCCTTGCGCTTCGTCAGCCGTTCGTGTACGCGCCGGGCGAAAAATTCGTGTACAACAACGTCGGCCCGTACCTTGCCGGCATTCTCGTGCAGCGCCGCGCGGGCTGCGACCTTGTTCATTACCTGATGCCGCGCATGTTCGCGCCGATGGGCATTCAGCTGCCCACATGGGAAAATGACCCGAACGGTCAGACTTTCGGTGCAGGCGGCCTGTTCCTCACCATTGACGAACTGCACCTGTTCGGTCAGCTATTGTTGCAAAACGGCGAATGGAACGGCAAGCAGCTCATCCCCGCCGAGTGGGTCAAAGAAGCGACCTCAAAACAGGTCGAAAACGGCAGCGAGGGTTACGGCTACCTCTTCTGGGCAGGCCCCGAGGGTTCCTTCCGCGCCGACGGCAAATACGGCCAGTTCGTCATTTTGATGCGCGACAAAAACGCCGTCGTCACCGTCACCGCCGAAAGCCGCGATGCCGGTGCACTGCTGCGCGCCGTCTTTGAGGAGATCTACCCACAGCTTTAAAATTTGAATCACAAGCAAAACGGCGCCGCACAGAGATAATTTACCCTGTGCGGCGCCGTTACCGCATGCTCCGTATTTTCCGTATTGAGCGTCCTTTCGCAGCGCTCTTCAGCCTTCCGCAGCTTCTAACAGCTCAGGCTCGCTCGTTTCAGTTGTTTTATTATATTTTTTATAATACTTTGTTGTTTTCTGACGGTACAGCATCAAAAGGCCGCGCACGCAAAGCTCCGTCGCCATGGCCGTCCACATGCCCGGCAGACCGAAATTGCCGACGAGCAACAGGGCAAGCCCGATGCGTACCACCCAAATACTGCCGAGGTTCATCATACTCGGCACGAAAGTATCGCCGGTGCCGCGCAGTGCGCCCGCCGCAACGATGGAAACGCCGTACAGCGGTTCAGCCAGCAACCCGATGCGCAACGCCTGCGCCGCAAGCGCGCGGACGGAGAGATCGGGCGTCAAAATGCTGAATACAAACGGGCACAGGAACATCATCAAAAGTCCCGTTATCGCCATAAAGCCCGCGCCCATCACGATACAGATGTTGCCGTAGCGCTTGGCAAGGTCGGTCTTTCCCGCGCCGATGTTGCGCCCGACGAGCGTCGTCGCCGCCGAGCCGATACCGTAGCCCGGCATGTAGCACAAGCTCTCTGCCGTCACGGCGAAGGAGTTTGCCGCGATGGAGACTGCACCGAGCGGCGCAATGATCATGGTCGCGACGACCTGCGCGCTGCACATGGCGATCTCCTGCACGCCGACCGGCAGACCGATCTTCAAAGCTTTTTTGAGAATTTCCGGGTTAAAGCCGTGCTTTTCGGTCTCTTTGCGGTTGAGCCGCAAATGCGGGTTGCACAACAGGCAGCGCCACGCCATCGTCAGGCTGACGACCGCACACGCACTCGCCGTGCCGATGCCCGCACCCATCACGCCGAAGTGCGGAATGAAAATGGTATTGAACACCACATCGAGTAAACACATGGCGGCGTTTAAAATGCTCGGCGTCAGCATATCGCCGCTGCACTGCAAGAACGACGAGTTCAGAGAGTTGATCTGCGAGAACGGGATCATCAGCGCGTACACCATGAAGTATTTCGAGGCATCGTAACGAATAGCCGGGTCGCCGCCGAGCCACGTCGGCAGCATACTGTGGATGGAAAGCCCCAACGCGCACAAAATCCCTGCCACGCACAGCGCCGTGCACAGGCCGTGACGCACCACGCTTCTCGCTTCCGCATCGCGTCCCGCGCCGATGTTATGCGCCACCTGCACGGAAAAGCCTGCCGAAACGGCGTATGTAATGCCGCCCAGCAGCCATGTGCTCGTGGATACCAAACCGATCGCCGCCGAAGCGTTCGCACCGAGCGAACCCACCATGGCGGAATCGATATACTGCATCACGATGGTTGTGATCTGCGTTAAAATAGCCGGCAGGCTCAGTACCCAAACTTCCTTCACCTGCGGCTTCAGTTCATGCCAGCTTATTTTTTTCATGTCTCGCTCCCCGTTTCTTCAAATTCCCCTGTTGTAAAATAGCGGTGCATCACGCCGGAAAACCGGAACAGCTCCTGTACAAATTCCGGGTCTTTATCTTTAAAATACAGCCGAAAAAGCCGCTCCTCTGCCTCATACACGGGCTTTAAAACCTCATTCGCGTAGTCTCTGCCCGCTTCTGTCAGCGTTACGGAAAGCTCCCTGCGCTCGCCGGGGATGGGGCTCTGCACCACAAAGCCGCCCTTTTCCAGCTCTTTGATCAGCGTGTTCACCGTCGTTTTCGGGAATCCCCAGTCCCAGCAGATCTGCTTTTGCGTGTGCCCCTCGCCGTCGTTCAGCGCCGAAAGCAGCCACAGCATATTCGGTTTGATCTGCGCACTTTTCGAGAACACATCGTAAGCTGCGTCTATGCCGTACACCGCCTTGCCAAGCTGCCGGAAAAACGCATATCGTTCCATTTCGCTCCACCCCGCTAAAATACGAATTCGTATTTTATTTTAGCACGGGTCCGGACGGGTGTCAACCACGGTGTCATGTAAATCGTAAATATTTTTTGAATAAGAATGTAAAACCCCCGCCCCGGGTACCGGCACAAAGCCGATTTCCCGGGCGGGGGTTCATTACTTTTAGGTTTTCACTTTACTTTTCGTGTCTCTTCTTTTTATAGATGAGCACCGCTGCAAGCGCGCCTCCGCTCAGCACGAGCGCCGCGCTGCCGAAAACGACCGGCAAGTTGCTGCTGCCTGTCTTCGGGTTATTGGGATCTGCCTTCGGTGCCGGAGTCGGCGTAGCCGTCGGTTTTACCGTAGGCGTTGCGGTCGGAACCGCCGTCGGTCTCGCAGAAGGCGTAGCCGTCGGTTTTACCGTAGGTGTCGCGGTCGGAACCGCCGTCGGGCTTGCAGAAGGCGCAGCCGTGGGTGTCGCCGTCGGTGTCGCGGTCGGAGCCGCCGTCGGGCTTGCAGAAGGCGCAGCCGTGGGTGTTGCCGTCGGCGTCGCGGTCGGAGCCGCCGTCGGGCTTGCAGAAGGTTCAGCCGTAGGCGTTGCAGTCGGGGTGGGCGTTACGGCAGGTTTTTTCTCCAATGCGGCCATAGCGTCCTCAATCGCCTTCGCCATTGCGTCTACCTCGTCTTGTTCCGTTATGTTCTTGTCGCGCACAACTGCGTTAATCGCCTCTTCCACTGCGGTGAAGTTTGTATACGCGTCTTTATTCAGCGCATTTGCCTTCGCAATGGCCTCGTCCACTTTCGTGTAGTCGGCAGGTAAATAAGTCATTGCAATCGTCTGCGTGTGCGTTGCCGTATCAGATGTAATCGTTATATTGCCGGTGTATGCTTTGCAGTTATCGGCTGTTACCTCAACAGGGTAAGTTCCTGCTTCCAAACTGACAGAGCCGGTAACCTCCTGACCATTCACTTTAACAACAACATTGGTCAGACCGTCCGGCGTTACAACGAAAGAAACCGGATAGACAGCCTTTGTGATAAAATGAATATTTTTATATTTTGCAAAGTCCTGAGTACCGCTGGAAAGCAGGTCAATTTCTGTTCCTCCCGAGTCTACAGCTTTTGCATAGTTCAGGTGATAGCCATCGGCAATCACAGGCACACATTTATCGGAAATTGCAGGAGTATTGTTCTCATTCGTATTCTTTGCGTCAATCTCTGCTTCTTCTACGGTAAAAGTACCGTTACCGCCCATGGAGGATTTACCGTCAGTGGTTACTTTGGCGCCTCCTTTGATCAGAATATTGCCTTTTGCCCATATTGCACCGTCCGCAGTAGAGGTACAGTTTACCTCGCCGCCGTTAACCGTCAGATTACCTGCAGCATACAGACCGGGATAATAGCTTGTTGCTTTAACTTTAGATGCAGCAAGTTCAATATCGCCGCCGTTCCCTTCTTGATCTTTCCAGATATATGCTCCGTTGCGTCCGTCCTGGGTTGCCTTAAGCGTAACATCAGCGCCATTTATAATCTTCAGCCAATGGGCATCGATTCCGGCATACAAGCCGGTGGAATTCACTGTTGCCCCGTCAATTTCGACCATTCTTCCGGCTATGCCCAATCCGCCTTCAGAGTTTATTATGACCCTTGCTTTATCGGAAATCTTGACGTCAGCCCCTGTGCTAATTCCATCGTAGTTTTCCCCTTTAACGTTGATCACCAGTGTTCCATCACCGGTAATCTCGACAGAATTGCTGTAATTGGGGACTATTGCTATTCCTCCACCGGAATAGGTTCGGGTAATACTATTTGTCCCGGTCAACCGTATCTTCAACGTACTGGGGATAGTCGTTTTAATACCGTAGTCCGACAGGGTGTCGTTGTCAAGGGTAGCATTGTTCAAGGATAAGGTGTGCGTGGCCGGGTCATAGCTTACTGTTCCACCGCAAAGATTATCCTTATTCTCAGACGTGACCTGTACGCCGTCTACCCAGATGTCGTAGACTGTGGGTTCCGCTGCCAGTGCTGTGGGTCGTGCCGGAGGACGACGTGTGCGTTGCGGAGCCGCCGGAAGAATCGTTGTCCTTCGGCTTTGCCGTGCGGTTCACGTGCGAGTAGAGGAACACGTCGTTTGCATACGCCACGTTCATGCTGCCGGGACGCACATAATCCGACGCTGCCGCCTTACGGCGCACGGTTTTGAGCTGCCCGCGCATAAAGCCCGTCACAACGAGCGCCGCGACGAGGCCGATGGCAAGCGAAACCAAAATCGCCGGGCCCCACGGGAAATTCCCCACGGTGCTCTCCTCGTACGTCTCACCTTCCTCGTAGTAACCGCTCTGCACGCCCGAAATGTAGTTGTCGCACATATCGGCATACGTTGAAAACGCGTCATAATAGTGGCCGCCGCTGAGGTCACTCAAAAACGCATCCTCCATATTGCCGCGCCGCGCATCCGTAATGGCTGTAATGGCGCTGCCCGTCGTCGTTATGTACCAGTCGCGCTCTTCCATGCTGATGAGCAGCAGAACGCCGTCCGGGTTATACTTATACGAATTATAATCGTAAAAATCGTCCGCATATTCACGCGGTGTCTTGTCGCCGATGGAGTCTTCCGTCACAACGGCAACGTCCACGCTCAGCCGGTCGCTGATCTCATCAAGCTTCGCGAGCAGATTACTTTCTTCCTCGCCCGTCAAAAGGTCCGCGTTGTCGATCAGGTGCGGCGTGTAGTCCTCCGCCGTATCGGCAAACGCCGGAACAGACACAACGACACATAAAAGAACGGCGAAAAATACCGATAAAAGCTTTTTATTCATTCTCCGCACCCCCTTAGAACAGCCAGAACAGGAAATAGGCAATCAGCGCAATCACGCCGAAGCCTGCCGTAAGCCCGCCAAGCCACTTAAAGTACAGCCCGTTATCCACCGGCAGGTCGCCGACAAATTTGCCGGTCTGCCCATTCATCGCAAAGAGGTACTTTTTGCCCTTCCATGTCGTGTTCAAAAGCCACACGGGGTAAAGCGCGTACTTTGCCCTGCCGTTGTGCAGACGAATGGAGGAATTCTCCGTCGTGACGGAGTGATACCCCTTCACCGTGGAAGCGAATGCGTCTTCCGTGGAGCGCTTGATGCGCTCGTTGGCGCGGTCGATGCTCTGCTCGGCCGTCACATCGTACTTGTCCGCAAGGTAGCCCGCGAGATATGCCGTTTTAAAATCCACCGCGTCTTCAAACTTGAACGGCTCAATGGATTCCATCAAATCGTCCGGCATCTTGGAGGAACCGTCCACCGGCACGCGGTCAAAGCCAATATCACCGCTACGGCCTATCGAGTAGTAACTTGTTTCCGTGTAATCGTAATCGCTGTCGCTCCAGGTGCGCACACGCGTCGCTTTATAGCGAATATCCGCATCGGCATCGGCATCAAACAACCAAAACGGCACGTAAACGCCCTTGATCTCATCGATATGGTTCTCTTTTTTGAAAATCTTCGGCAGCAGCTTTTTGCCCTTATAATGCCGCTGCAAGGCTTCCTTTGCCGCCTTTTTGTCGATCTTGAACGGAATCACGTAATCGGGCTTCAAAGCGCCGCTCACCTGCCCCATCATCACGACCGGGTTGCCGCAGTACGGGCAGGAGGTCGCCGCCGTGTTTTCATCACAGACAATCTCTCCGCCGCAGGAGTTGCACACGTAACTGCGCAGCGTGCTTTCTTCGCCCTGCTCCCACGCGCCGCCGGCCGTGGTCTCCCAGTCCATTTCGTCGGGCTTTGCGTTTTGTACTTCTTCCTCGTGCGCGGTAAACGCTTCGGTGTCAAACTCCGTGTCGCAGTACGGGCACTTTATCTTCTGAATTTTACTGTCAAATTCCACAGCGCCGCCGCAGCAAGGACATTTGTATTCTTTAATTGCCGCCATTTGCTCTCATCTCCTCACAGTTCAACGCAGGCCGCAACCTTTAGGCACGGTCATTTTCATCAAACGGGTCGCCGCACTGCGGGCAGAATTTCGGCGGGTGCGCGGGGTCTTCCGGCTCCCAGCCGCACTTGTCACAGCGGTACTTCGGTAAGCCCTCCGGCTTTTTCGCGCCGCAGTTTGCACAGAAATTGCCCTTGTTCACTTTGCCGCAGGAGCAGGTCCAGCCGTCGTTATCCGGCTTCTTTGCCCCGCAATTCGGGCAGAAATTGCCGTTGACCACCGTGCCGCACGCGCACTTCCAGCTGTCCGCAGCCTGCGCCGCCTGCTGCTGACCCATGCCGTACAGCGCCTGTGCGTTCATACCGCCCGCATTCATAGCCATATTTACGCCCATAAAGCCGTTCATAGCACCGGCAGAGTTGCCCGCGGCCGTTTTCATCGCGTCCGACTGTGCGCCGACGAGCGTGGCCGCCGCCATAGTCGGGTCGCGCATCATCGCCGTGCGCTGTGCCTGCTTGATCATCTCGGCGTCCTCGTCCGGCAGTGTCACAGAGCCGAGCGCAATGCTGACGACCGTCAAGCCGCGCAGCTCGCCCCATTTCGCGGAAAGCGCCGTATTCATGGCGTCTTCCAGCTCCGTGTTGTGTGCCACAATCTGGTTCGGACGCAAACCGAGATCGGAAAGCTTGCCGAACGCCGGCTGCAAAGCGCTGATGAACTCGTGTTTCAGCTGGCTGTCCAATTCGTCGCGGGTATATTCCTGCTCCACATTGCCGCACACATTCGTGTAGAACAAAAGCGGGTCCGCAATGCGGTATGAATATATGCCGGAGCAGCGGACGGAAACGTCCACGTCCAGCCCGATCTTGTTATCGACCACACGGAACGGAATGGGATTCGGCGTGCCGAATTTATTGTCGATGAGTTCCTTTGTATTAAAATAATATACGCGCTGATCTTTGCCGGCGTCGCCGCCATACGTAAAACGCTTGCCGATCTGCGCAAAGGTGTTTTTAATGCCCGCACTGAGAGAGCCGGAGAAAACAGAAGGCTCGCTCGAAGCGTCATAGGTGAATTCGCCCGGCTCCGCGCAAAGCTCCACCACTCTGCCCTGCTCCACGATCATCATGCACTGGCCGTCCGCCACCGCAATGCCGGAGCCGCTCGTGATGATGTTGTCACTGCCGCGCGTATTGGAGGAACGCCCGCTCGTGCGCTTTACACCCTTTGTGACAAGCACCTCTTTCGGCATCGATTCGCAATAGAAAAATTCTTTCCACTGATCCGCCATAACACCGCCCGCGGCGCCGACAGCTGCCTTAATAAGACCCATAAATAATTGCTCCTTTTCAATGGTTTCCGCACGTTATATTCCGCCCGGTGTTTATGCTTCAAGTTTAGCACAGAATTTTACTGTTTTCAATGAATTTCGACAGCACACTCAACAAATATTTGCGCTTTCCTCTGAATTCAGGGAAGCATCCATGATGGAAACCCATTTTTCAATTTTGAACCTGTGCCCAGAAAACCGGGTGCATATCCGTCTGTGCGGCTCTTTTTTAATCAAATTTGCTTTGCCTCTTCGCCGAGCGTGAATTCATAGTGCATCTCAAGCGCGGCAAACAGCTTTTGCATCACTTCGTTTGCAATGGCACGGATGTCGAGGCTCGCAATCAGTGCCATAACCTCCCGCTGTTTTTCCTCCGGCACGCAATAAATGCGCAGTGTCAGCTGCAAAAAGCGCTCTAACTTGCGTTCCAGCGTAAAATATACGTCGCACGGACGCGCCATATATCCGCGCATAATCGCCGCCGAACCGATGTCCGACTCATAAAAATCGCTCACACTGTACCCGGGCATATACGCGCCGAAAATACGGTGCAGCATCTCGGCCGTCATCCTGTGGATGATTTCCAAATTTTCCGGCAGCGTGTACGCCTCCACGTAAATTTGGCGCAGGTTCTCGTTCAACTCTGCCAGCGTCAGCTGAATCGCCGTCTCCACCGCGTAGAGCTTTACGGGGTCTGTCTCCCCCTGCACAATCTGCCCCGCGATAGTAAACTGATTTTGAAACATGAACTCGGTCAGCTCGGTGAGCACACCGGCTTTCGTGCGGTACAAATTATAGAACGTGCCCGCGGAAACATCCGCTTCCGTCAAAATCTGCTTCGGCGGCGTATGCTTAAACCCCTGCTCCAAAAACAGACGCACACAGGTAGAAAGAATTCGCTTGCGCGAGGCCTCCTTTTCGTTGCGGTTTGCCATTTATACCCCTCTTTTCCCTGTTTTAGAATTGATTCTAATACTCCCAAATGAGTATACCACAACAAAAAGAAAAATCAAGTGTCGGTACACGAAAAAAGGGCAGCTCTTCGCCGCCCTTAACGAATATTTGTCTTTACCGCACGGGTTATATGTTCCGTAAGATCGCTTTTTTCAGCGTTTCGGCATTCAGCGGCTTCGAGAGATGCTCCGTCATACCGGCTTTGCGGCTGCGCTCCACATCTTCCGAGAACGCGTTCGCTGTCATCGCGATGATCGCCACCGTTTTCGCATCCGGCCGGTCCAGCGCACGAATGCACTGCACCGCCTCAAGGCCGTCCATCACCGGCATCATGATGTCCATTAAGATCACGCCGATCTCGCCCGGCGCGGAGTTTCGGAAGGCCTCCACGGCCTCTTTGCCGTTCCACGCCTGCATCGTTTCGGCACCCATATCTTCCAGGAAGAATTCCGCAATCTCCATGTTGAGTTCGTTGTCTTCGGCCAGCAGCACTTTCAGCCCGTGCAGAGCCGTTTCGTCCGCCGCGCCATTCGCCGCCGCCTGCGCAGAGGGGTGCTTGTCGATTTCAAATGGCAGCGTCACCGTAAACGCAGAGCCTTCGCCGAGCACGCTTTCCACCGTGATGGTGCCGTTCATCTTCTCGATGAGCTCCTTCACGATAGACATGCCGAGGCCCGTGCCCTCATATTGCGTGCGGGCGCCCTGCTTTTCCTGTGTAAACGGCTCAAAAAGCTCGTTGTTCACAAAATCTTCGCTCATACCGATGCCCGTATCACGTATTGTAAAGCGGAATGTCGCCGTGTTTTCGTCACAGGCAATCTCCTCCACATACGTTTCAATCGTGCCGTTTTCTTTATTGTATTTCGCCGCGTTGCTGAACAGATTCAATAAAATCTGCCGCAGATGCAGCGGGCTGCCGATAAGCTTTGCGTGCGCAAACGAAGTCTTGTTACAGGTATACACAATACTCGTTTTCGCCACCTGCGCCTCGGTCAGCGCGCGGACGTCCTTCATCACATCGTCAAGGTCAAACGGCACGTGTTCCGGCTCCATATGGCCGGATTCCAGCTTGCTCATATTCAAAACATCGTTGATGAGCGACAGCAGGTGCTCGGAGGAAACATGGATCTTTTCAAGGCAGTCGTCCACGCGCTCATGATCTTCACGGTTTTTCTTGATAATCTCCAGCATACCCATCACACCGTTGATCGGCGTGCGGATATCGTGGCTCATGCGGGAAAGGAACTCCGTCTTCGCTTTATTCGCCAGCGTTGCTTCGTCCACCTCAGCCCGCAAGCGCTCGTGCTCCTTCTGCTCCTGTGCATGGAACTCCGTGGTGTTTTTCAGCAGCACAAGGCTGTGGATCATCGGCTTTTCCTCACCGCTCTTCGCATCGTATACGCGTGAAGACATCATCAGCGCCGTTTTCTGTATCCAGCGTGTCTCGCCGCCGGATACGCGCTCACAGTATTCCACCGTCACCTGCTTTTCTCCGCTCGCATAGCGCTCCAAAAGCTTTTCGGCCGTGTCGATTAACCGGTAGCTGCCCATCGTTTCGGGCAAAATCAGCATAGAATGACGGTGGCAATATTCGCCGTACAAACACGGTGCTTTCAAGTCCTCAATAAAGGTGTCTGCGCCGCGTTCACGACGGAAATCGCGCTCCACCAGATCATCCGTCAGATTCACGGAGTACACCGCGTCCGCAGTCTCCAGCATCGCATCCACGTAGCTGTCGTTTTCCAAAATGGACTGCTTCAGCTGTTCGTAATACTGCGTCAGTTGCTGCTTGGCGTCCGTCTCCGGCTGCACACTGTCGATCGTCTCAAACGCCAGTAAAAAATGGTGCAGCGTGCCGTCCGGGTCTGCATCCACAAAAATCGTCGTCAGTCGCCCATAGTCGGCACTGTTCGCGCCGAAAATCTTGTGCTGCAATTCCACCACGCGGTTTTTTTCGGAAAGCACCTCGCACAGCGCCGGCAGCTGTAATTTGCTGCGCACCGCCTTGCGGTCTTCCTGCGCCACGCGTTCTTCTGCAATCTGCTCCACAGCGCCGGAATAACTGCCGTCCGCCGCAAGAAAAAACGCCTCGCTTGCACGAATTACCCGGTAAGCGTCCTGCTTAGCGTCGCAGTACAGGCAATCGGAAAAGTTGCTGCCGTATTTTTTCATGCTTTTCAGCAGCCTGCGATCCAGCTTCTTTTCGGCCAATGCTTCCTCGCGCTTCACGTGGTTTTTGTTGATATACATGTTTTTGTCTGCGAAGATATACAAATCGCGCATCGTGCAGTTTTCGTTCTCGTCGGAGACCGAAATGCCCACCGCGTAGCTCACCGGAAAATCGGGGTTCGCCGCATTGTACGTGTCCACACGGTCGCGGATGAGCTGTAAGCACCGCTGCATTTCTTCCTTGTCCGCGCCGTCCATAATGGCGATGAATTCGTCGCCGCCCGCGCGACCCACAAAGTAATGCGCCGGCACCGCCTCGCGCACCAGCTCCGCAAAAATGCGAATGTACGCGTCACCCTTTTCGTGGCCCATGCTGTTGTTGATGCGTCTCAAATTGTTGAGGTCAAAGCTGCAAACACCCACGGGCATCGTGATAATCTCCGGCGCGCTCAATAGCTCCTCACATTTATTTTTGTTCGGCAGCCCCGTCGCTTCGTCCATGTACACCTTTTTCTGCAAAGCGTGGTTCATGGCGGCGTAGTGCAGCGCCTTGATAAACTCATAACCGATCAGCATCATCAAAACTACGATGTCCGCCGTGATGTACCGCTCCAAAACTGCCAAAGAGGACGCGCGCTTTTGCGAATAGGTTTCCGCAAGGCCCGTCGCCTCATCGCAAATGCCGAAAAACCTTTCGCTTTTGTCGATGATGTCGGTTTTCTCAAAACCCTTTTCGCGCACAAGATAAATCTCCTGCTTCAGGCTTTCAAAGCAAGAAGCCAGCTCTTCCATTTTCGTCTGAAAACTCTTGTCGTCCAATCGCACAAGGGTAAGCTCGTCATCGCCGAAGCGCAGACCGTTGATAAACGATTCCACGCTCTCCATCATCCCGTCCTCCGCTTGACCCGCAATCTCCATTTTGACAAGGCGTTGCGTTTCGCCGCGCACAAGGCCCGCATAGTTCACCACGCGCGCCGTGCCCTGAATGCCCGAGACCAGCACCATCATCCAAACGATCAGCGCCGCCAAAACCACGGCCAGCACGCCGATGGACGCCTGCACGGCATTCGATATTTTCTTGTTTTCCCTCATATTCTTCACCGTTTCGAATCGTTTAGAGTTATACATTGCCGGACCCTTTCCCAAAATCTTATGGTTCATTATAGCACATTCATGTTCCGTCTTCAACACAAAAAAGGCCCGACCTTTGTGCATCAAACTGCCAAAGGTCGGACTGCTGTTTACTTTACGCGCCGCACCGGCCGCACGTATTTCCAAAAGCGCTTTTCACCATTTCGGCATACTCCTTTTTCACGTTTTCCGGCTCCGTGATTCGGATTTTCCCACCGTAGCCGAACACCCAGCGGTAAAAGACAGGGCTTGCCGCCGTCTCCGTTTCCACGGTAAACGCGTCATCGCCAAAGGCCTTTGTTTCCACATCCTCGCCAAATGCGTCCACCACCGCATTCATCATCGCGTTGTCACACAAAAGCGTCACGCGCTCACGGCGGCTGTCATACATGCTTGTCATCGTGCGGATATGCCGCATCAACTCCTCTTTTTCGGGCCGCGGCTCCGCGTCCTCATCTAAAATCTCCGGGCAACGGTCAATGCGGTCCACGCGGAAGCTCACAAGCTTTTCGTGCTTGTCGGAATACCCCACAACGTAATATTCATCTGTATTCCAAACAAGCTTATATGGGCTGAAAACATACGGCTTCCCGTCGTTTTTCAGTACACGGTTCTTGCCCGGACCGTAATGAAAATAGTAAAACGCAATTTTCTTCCGCTTTGCAATAGCCGCGTTGATCGTGTCCGCAATATAGTAAATGCTCTCGTTGCAGGATTTCCCGTTGTTCGCGCAAAATCCCTCCTGCAAAGCCTCGGCCTCATAAACGCTCGTCAGCCGGCAAAGCTTTTCAATCAGCTCCTCGCTTTTCTTTTCGGTGATGAATCCCGCAGATTCCACCGCGTCCGCAAGCAGCTTCAATTCCGGCATCTCAAATAAGCGGCTCGCAAGGTAATAGCGGTTCTGCGTTGTCTTGTGCGTGTAAATATCAAAGCCGCAGTCCGCAAGCTGCTTGATGTTCTTGCCGACGGTCGTGCGGTGCACCGTAACGCCGCATTCCTTTTGGAGCTTATCCATAATGTTTTTTGTAGAAAGCTCGTGGTTTTCGTCGCTGTATGTGTTCAGAATTTTCAAAAGCGAGATCGTCCGCAGCTCGGCGTTGTCCTCCGCCTTCGGTGTCTTATTCGTCTTTGCCATAAAGCAGCACTCCTTTGCGCTCGTTCTGCTTTTATTATAGCGGATGAACTCCCACCGCACAAGCCCGGAAACCGTCAGGTGTCGCTTTTTCGCTCACTGCGGCTTCGTGATAAGCTCTGTCACCGCTTCGCCGTAAGACGGCACAAACGAAAAATTCTGCTGATATTCCTTCGCGTTCCATACAATGTTCGGCATGTATATCCCTCACTTTTCCGCTAAAATGCGTTCGATCTCATCTAATGTGTCGGCAAAATAAATGCCCTCTTGCCGCTCCTTGGTCGAAAGCCCCATCTCGATCATATGGCCTAAAAGCGCCTTCAGCCCGTCGTAATATCCATTCAGATTATAAAGAATGCACGGCGCGTCTAAATGCTTCAGCGATACCTTCGACATCACTTCCGCAATTTCCTCCAGCGTGCCCGTGCCGCCCGGGAACGCGATAAACGCGTCGCCGAGCTCAATCATTTTCGCCTTTCTGTCCGTCATGTCCTTTGTCACAATAAGCTCCGTCAGCCCGTCGTGCTGCAGCTCGGAGTCCACAAAAAACTGCGGCTCCACGCCGGTCACTTTGCCGCCGTTTTGCAGCACGCTTTCGGCGATCGCCCCCATTAGCCCGCATTTTGAGCCGCCGTAAATGAGGTCATGCCCGTTTTTGCCGATCCACTTGCCGAGCGCCTCCACCGCCTCTTGCAGCTTGGGGTCATTGCCCGCGTTCGCACCGAGATAAACCGTGATATTCATCTTCATCCCCGCCTTTCTTTTCCCTTATCATACAAGAATTCGCCGAAGATTTCAACCGCTTCACTCCACACAGTACAAAACATGCGCATAAAAAACGGCGGCGCAAAGCCTACGCTCCACGCCGCCGTTTTAGGATGTATAAATCAGGAGAGCGCCTGCCCGCATTCCGAGCAGAATTTACTGCCCGGCTTTACCGGCGCGCCGCAGCCCGGACACACCGTTTGTAGCTTTGCGCCGCAAGCGCTGCAAAACCTCGCGTTTGCGAAGATCTGCGCCCCGCACTGCGGACAGACTGCCCCCACCGGAGCTGTCGGCGCCGCATTTACGGGTACGCCCGCCGTCCGGAAGCTCGTTGGCTCGCCCATCGTGCAGCGGTACACCACCTCAAAAATCTCGCTCGGCAGCTTTTTCTGCTTATACGCGCCGATGCCCGCCGTTACCGCCAGCGGCCACAGCAGAAAAAGCCCCACGGCGCCCGCGCCCAGCTTGTCCGCCCACTGGCCCTCGCCGAGCGTCACATTGAGCTGCGTGCCGTTTACCGTGAGCTCCACTGTCGTCGCCAACTTCATGCCGGAAAGCGTGCGCAGCGTATCGGCCTGCGCCGCCTGAATGAGGTACCCGTTCGGCGTCGCCACGCTCTGCACCTCCATGCCCTTTTCGCCGCGCAAAAACGTCGTCACAGCCTCCAAAACCTGCTCTGCAGTCACTTGGTTCAGCTCAAATACTCTCGACTCTTTCATGTCGTTCCCCCATTTCTATTTCGCTTCGCGCAGCGCCTTCCAAAGCGCCGCATCATTTTCCAGTTGATAAGCGTCTTCTTCATACAGCAGGTTCCGCTGCTCAAACCGTATCACACACGTCGTGCCGTCTGTTTTCACAAACGTCAAACTCTGCTCGCTGTCCGTTGCACGCATGTCCGTTCTTTCGCCGATTTTCACCTCGCAAAGTGCGTCAAAAATCATTTGTATCGCCGCCTTATCCGTGATGCGGCAGGAAACGGGCGTGTCCATCGTGTAGCGATATTCCATGCAGTTCATCTCATTCACGTCAAATGTCTTTGCAAAATTTTCTGCTTCGCTGCCGCAAAACGCAAACACCCCGCCGGCTTCGCTTCTTTCCGCTGTCTTTCCTCCGCAGCCCGCAAGCAACACGCACAAAACGACCAGCACACACAGCAAAATAAAACCGCATCGCTTCATTTTCCCGCCCCCTTTTCTATCCCCTATCCTACCAAACGACCGTAACCGAAAAAAGCGTTTTCCCGGTTTGGTCATTGACACGCCGGAAAATGTCAAAACCCACTGCGTTCGCTTATGGCGGTTTCGGTCGAAGCGTGGTATAATCGCCTTAAATCAAGCATACGGAGGGAACCCGCATGAAATTTTGTGACCGTCTCAATTTATATATCGAAACACTCGGCTGCTCCGCCAAAACGCTTTCCGCCGTCTCCGGCATATCGGATGCCGCCATCAGCCGCTACCGCTCCGGCGAGCGTGAACCCGGCAGGGACAGCGAACAGCTTCTGCGGCTCGCACAGGGCATCTGCGCCATCGCCGCCGAAAGCGATTATTCTCCCGGCTTTTCGGAGGGCGAAGTTCTCTGCGCCCTCCGCGCTTCCCTGCACACCGAAAAATCCGATTTTGACAGCGCCGTTCAAAACCTCAAAAACCTGCTCACCGCATTCGGCATCAGCTACGCAGAGCTTTCCCGCGCCATGAATTTCGACGCATCCTACCTCTCCCGCGTCTGCTCCGGACAGAGAAAACCCGCAAACACAGAGGAATTCATCACGCAGGTCTGCCGCTATGTCACAAGGCGGTGCCTGAAAAACGACCAAAAAGAAGCCCTCTACGCGCTCGTCGGTACACCCGCGGAGCAACCTACAAAGCCCGAGCAATATACTGCGCTCCTCATGGAGTGGCTGTGCGCCGCAAAGCAGCGCGATGCCGAGTCCGTCTCCAAATTTCTCGCGCATCTCGATACCTTCGACCTCAATGAATATATCGAAGCCATTCATTTTGGGGAGATTAAGGTGCCTTCGCTCCCGTTCCGACTCCCTGCCTCGCGCAATTACTACGGCATAGAGGAAATGAAGCAGGGCGAGCTCGATTTTTTCAAGGCGACCGCGCTTTCCAAATCCGCCGCCCCCGTTTTCATGTGCAGCGATATGCCCATGGCCGATATGGCGGAAGATCTCGACTTCGGTAAAAAATGGATGTTCGGCATCGCCGTCGCGCTCCGAAAAGGACTGCATCTCGATATAATCCACAACATAGACCGCCCGTTTGAAGAAATGATGCTCGGGTTAGAGAGCTGGATCCCCATTTACATGACGGGGCAGGTCTCGCCGTACTACTTAAAAGGCGTGCAGAACACCGTCTACTGCCACTTTCATTACGTCTCCGGCGCCGCCGCGCTCACCGGCGAGTGCATAAACGGCTTTCACGAAGACGGCCATTACCATTTCACGAATAACCGTGAAGAGGTGCAGCACAGCCGCCGCATCGCAGACCACCTGCTGCAAAAAGCGCAGCCCTTAATGGAAATTTACAAAGCCCCACAGGCCGATCTGTTCCGCGCATTCCTCAAAAACGACGCAGCCACCGTCGGCGCACGGCAAAACATTCTCTCCGCTCCGCCGCTTTATACCATGCCGGAAGATCTGCTCGGACGCATTCTAAAGCGCAGCGGCATGTCGGCAGCAGACGCAGAAAGCATCAACGCCGCACTCAAACAGCAAACAGAAAATATCGAGCAAATTCTCACTGCAAACACCGTCATCGACGAGCTCCCGCATGTAAGCGAAGAAGCGTTCCGGGCAAGCCCCCTCACGCTCTCGCTTTCAAACGCATTCATCGAAAACACCGTCACGTACACCTATGAAGAATACACAGCGCACCTTAAAGCCACCAAAATATTCGCTGAACAGCACCCAAACTACACCGTCCGTTTTGCGGAGAAACCCGCGTTCCGCAATATCCAAATTCAAATCCACGAAAACGAGTGGGTCATGCTGTCCAAAAGCAAAGCCCCCGCTATCCATTTCGTCATTCGCCACAGTAAAATGCTCAGCGCCTTCCAAAACATGATCTTGCCTTACGTTGAGGATTAACCGCCACCCGCGTCAACGGTGGTTAAAAGTTTTGCAACGTTCGCGGCGCTAATCGCCGCTTATTGCCGAATATATTCGCAAAAATCATTCACAACACGCTCCATCATCTCGTTATTCCGGCGCGAAACCTCGGCCGCGTTTTCCGCCTGCATGTTTCCCTGCCGTATCGCTTCCTGAATGTACTCGTCTGTAAATGTAAAGCTCGTTAAAGACTGTATCAAGATCGGCGCCACCGTCCCAAATTTTCCCTCCGGCGCAATGATGCCGAAAATGTTCGAGGCACTGCGTGAAGGCGTCACGTCCACACCGTTGATTTCATAACCGCCCGCGTCTAAAATGCTGCCCTCAAACATACCCGTGCAGGCCGCCCCTGTTTCCGATGTAAGGCTCGCTAAGATCGAAGCTTCCGAAACCGCATAGTTTGCAAGCGGCGTCGTAATGGGCGTTTCGCTCAAAACTGTCATGTTTTGAATTTTTGCAAATGCAAAACTCTGGGGCATGATGCCGTCGTAAGCGTCTTGGTAATCGTCCATCGCGTTTAAGCACCCCGCAAGCGTCGGGTCCTCCAGCACCGGCAAATATGTCAGCGGGTCATTGCTCGTGCTCATCGATTGATACTGCGCCTTCGCTTCCGCACTCTTAAAGTACGGTCCAAGCTCACCGTAATAGAAGATCTGCACATCCGGGTCATTCAGGTCCCACGCGTGGATGGAATAGCCCGCGTATTCGCCGCCGGTCATAATCTGCCACCCCTGCGGCAGCTGCATCGTGAACACCCCGCCGTCGTAATCAACCAACGTGTACGTCGCTTCAGGTGTCGGTTCCGCCGTCGGCACCGGGGTCACGGTCACTTCCGGCTCGGGCGTCACTTCAGGCTCCGTCTGCGCATTTGAAGATTCGGAGGACGCTTCCGTTTTTGATTCCGCCGTCTCCTCGTCCGGGTCTATCCCCGCCGCCTCAAACACCGTGTCCGTGCCGAGCGCATCATATGTCTTGCCGCCTAATACAACACACCCGTCCTCACGCAGCGTAAAGCTCATTTTGCTGCCGCTTGCGTCCGCAAATGTAAAAATATACCGCGTGTATTTGTCGTCCGTCTTTACAACTTCGCCGAGCGTCACATCTTTCAACGCGCCAAAAATTTCTTCCGCTTGCTTTGCGTCCCGCACCGTTTTCGGTTCCGCCGCAAAGCTTCCTTTTTCTTCGTAAATCGTCAGGCTTTCCGCCGCAAATTTTCCCGCGCCGCTCACTCGGTCAAACAGCGCGTTTTTCGCGCCGCAGCCCGCAAAACTCAAAAGCAATACAAGCGTCAGCACAGCCGCCGCCATTCGTTTCGTTCGTGTCATGTTTGTCTCCTCAGTAGTTTAATCCCTGAATGTTCAGCACCGGCGCCAAATCGCAATCCACCACATACACCATGCCGCCGGATTGCTGCGCCTCCTGCTCCTTGTTGTACAAGTAGTTCGCCCATTCCTCTGCGCTCAGTGGCTGAATGAGCGACTGCAGCGCGTCCTGCGTCGCCGTAAACGGCAGCATCGTCGTCTCAATGAGGAAGTATTGCCCGGAGCCGCTCCACGTTTCCACCGCTGTCTGCGCGTGTCCCGGCGTGAACACAATCATCGCGTGCATGCTTGCGGATTCCAGCACGCTCGCCATTAAAACTGCCGTTTCGATGCAAATTCCGGAGCCGTTCTCTAAAACTGCGTCGGGCATCAAAACGTGCTGGCTCGCACTGAACGAATACGGCCCCATGTTGTAGCGTACGCCCATGCTGCTGATGGCGCTCTGTATCGCCGCCACCTGATAATACGTGATGTACGCGCCTTGGTCGGACGTAAAGCCGTACGCCGGCTGATACCCCGGCAGCATACCGTATTCCGTGCCGAAGCTTTGCTCCAGCCACGATACCGCATTACGGCGCACCTGCAAAATGCCGTCCGTTTCCGGCGTCATCCACGCCAAGATGTTGTCGTTCTGGATGATGCCGAATTCATCGCTGTAATTTTTATAATCGTATACGCTGTGCAGCGCAATGTTCTTCGTCTCCTGAATAATCGCCTCGCCCGTGATCGTGTTTTCCACACGCAGCGTCATCTGCGTGTCCTTCGTCGTTGAAAGGTCGGGCATATCGGTGAGCACCGGCGGCTTAATCATCAAATACGTCATCTCCGGCGTCAGCGTCACTTTCTGCTCATATCTCTGCGTAAAGCCCGCAATTTCCGCCGTCACCATCACGTCGGTGTAGCCCTTGTCCGTATATAAAAGCAGGTTGATCGCCGAGTCCATCGAGGGGTACAAATTCGGAAAAATCTCCTCCACGGTCGAGTAGTCCGAGAACACGATCGGCGCCTGCGCGTCATACGCGCCAACATCTTTGCCGCCCTCGCAGGCCGCCAGAATCTCATCCGCATACGCGTCAAGGTTCTCATCGAGCAAAAACGCGGCGTGGTTATATTCACGGCTGTATAAATCGAACATCGTCTCCTCGTGCCGCCCGGAAGTAATGCCCACGCGCGAGATAAGCTGGTTTGCGGAATACAGTCTCAAAACGTCCGACCATGCAAGGCCCCACGAGCGCGATTCCATGTATTTCGTCATCACATCAAGGTTCGCAACGTATTTCGGCCACAGATCATTGAGCCACTCCGGCGTGTCCAACGTACTGAGCGCCGTTTTCACATTGCCCGCCGCCTCGTAAACGGAAATGAGGTACGCCTGCTCGTCGCTGCGGTCGCCGACCGTAGCCGTTACAAGCGGCTGCAAAGCGTCATACTGCGCCGTGTAAAATGTCAGCGCCTCCTGAATGCCGCCGATCACCTCAAGTGCGTCCTCAAAGTAAGCCTTCTGCTCCGCTTCCACAGCCTTGCCTTTTTCGGTCTTCGGCGCGTCGCAGCGCTCGAGGCTCTGCATCTGCTGCCGCACCGCGCCCACCGCGTCGTTAAGCGCGTTTAGTTTCTCCGTGCACAAAGTATAATACTCGTCCAGCACGTCAAAGCCCTCTGCATTCACAGAATTCTCATACACAATGCTGCTCTGCCCGGAAAGCTCGTCCGCCGCAGCTTCCACGTCCTTTAAAATGCTCTGCGTCTCCGTCACGGCCGCCGCCACCTGCTCCAAATACGCCTTGTCCTGCTGCACCATGCCGCATCCTGCAAACGATGTGCACAACAGCACCACCGCCAAAATAAAGCTTACCGCCCGTTTCCCATTTTTCATACGCGTCCCCCTTTTGCTCAACAGAATTATTCTTTGGTTCTATTATAACGAAAAGGTATGCCGCGTTTGAACCCGCTTTCCCGCCCTGTCCGTGACAAACCCGGAAACGAAAAGATCCTTCAAAATAGAAATAGCCGCCTGATTTCTTTTGAAAACCAAGCGGCTATGTACGCTATATTCAGTTCGGCAAACTGGAATTTATCTGCTTATGTTACGTACTTTCGTTGCTAACCTTTTCCTCCCTTACCAATCCTTTTTTTCTTTTGTACTGTCATGGTTCTTTTTGCGTTCTTCCACCATATTTGCAAACCATTCCACCATAGCCGGGTCATAGTGGGAAAAGAAAGCACTCATTTTCGTGTCCAGTGCGGCAAT
>ERZ827108.249-NODE-249-length-92218-cov-14.363823_pt1 | contig 92218 bp, 89 predicted proteins | sample MGYA00519921_ERZ827108 | MGnify/ENA primary metagenome ERZ827108 (study PRJEB31778, sample SAMEA3449258) | human gut metagenome | biome: human gut; feature: human-associated habitat; material: faeces | place: United Kingdom | collected 2010/2012 ... | reverse complement strand
ATATTTATAATATTCATAACTACTAATATTGCGAATATCAGTAATAAAAGTTTTAGTATTAATATTATATGCTAATAATAAACATATAGCGCCGCCATTAGCAACACTAATTGTATTTGCAAAACGTATATATTCTGAATCATTATTACCTGATAATAATTTTATAGCACGTCCATTATAATTAGTAATAACTATACTTGTAGCTTTTTTGATAGCAGCATCATCAGCGTCAGTAAGAACAGTGCCTATTTTAGAATTATCAATAACATAAGTATCTTCAGTAAACTGGGCAACCATTTCTTTATAAAAGCTTTCTGTCGTAGTTTTAGTACCATTAAAATATTTATATTTAGTAAAAACAGAATAGCCGTAATCATAAGTTTGTAATGCACTTAATGCTCCAGTACTTGCATTAATAGTTATATAACTTCCACCATCTAAAGAACGTACAGAATTATAATAAATATTGCCACTTACATCATAACCTCTTGAAAACTCTCTAATTTTACCATTAGTTTCTTTAAGTAACAACCAAGTACAATTAAGAACTTGAGTTAATTTATCACCACTAAGAGTAGTACCTAAATCTGTATTGTCAATAACAGCAACATCAGCATTCAGTAACCTTCCTAAAGTATTATTAACTTCATTTTTATTTTTATTGCTAAAACCAGCTGCAATATAACATCCGTAAGGCAATGTAAACTGTCTTGCATAAATATTCCATACAGAAGTAGAAAGAGTAACTGTAAGTTCATTATAATTAATAACATTATCTCCAGAACCTAAATTTTCTACTTTTGCGAAATATAAATAAGCTGAAGTTTTAGTTACAACAGTATAAACAGATTTATTGTTTTGTATAGTAGTATTGTCATTAAGAAGAATAATCTGACTTGCTTTTTTAAGCGCAGCTATTGTATTTTCATCTAATGTAGAACCAGCTTGAGTATAATCAAGAACAACAGTATCTCCTCTAAGAATATTATTTAATTCAGTTATGACTTCATTAACTGTTTTATATTTTGTAAAGTCACTATAATTCATAATATCATAACAAGGAATATCACTATAATTTGATAACACTCCTGTAATATTATCTACATTTTTAAATATAATATGATCGTAATGAAATATTATTATACAACTTTTAGTATTATTAGTTTTAGTAATAACTCCTTTATATAAAACATTATTTATTTTAACTATAACATCTGCAACTTTATTAATTTTTACATTTGCAATAGCAGCTTTATTTTTTTCTACATTATCGGCATCAAGAAAAACATAAGGCTGAACAATACCAGTTTTAGCAATATTAAACATGCCTGCACTACCTTTTAAATTATATACTTGCAGGCTATTGTTATTCCATATAGTAAACTCCCCATCTTTAGCGTAGTTAACATTTACTATACGAGCTAAACGAATATCATATTCTTCATTATGAAAAGTAATATATGCTCCTCGATAAGCAGTAGGATCAAACATAGCAGAATGTAATTCAGAAAGACCATTCTGATTAAGTGCAGTTTGATCAGTAGCAGAAATATCATCAAGATCGTCTACTTGACCAATATCAATAACCTTTACAACTTTCTCTAAAGCTGCAACATCATCTGTGATATCTTTATCAATATCAATTAATTGACTACCACTCCAACGATAAGTATGATTTTGATTATCTCCGGGGCCAACTTTAAGATAAATCTTTCCTTGTTCAGGCTCAGTAATAACCCAATCATCTTCAGAAGTATTAGCTCCAAAGTCTACAAATTTATAATTATATTTCTCAGAAATAGTTCCAGATGCAGGACTATTACTTACAATATAATAAACTCTATTAGTATAATCTTTATTATTTATATAATAAGACGCGGGTTGAGCACCATTAATTAATGAGTAAAAATCAATAACATCATCGACATAACTCGGAAGCTGTTCAGCAGGAACTTTACCATCTACTAAATCCGCTTTATTATCAATAGCTGATACAGCCCAATCAACATAATCAATAATTAACGTAATAACTCTTTTTATCCATGCAGGCATGGTCAAAGAATTAAATGTCTTTAAAATACTTTCTTTTGTTAGTTTCATAAATATATTAAACTTTATGTTTTAAAATTAATATTAATCAGCACGTTTAAACGTAAATAAACCATCAGGATCAACTTTCAATATAAAACTTGTATTGCTAATACCACTATTTACTGAAAAATAACAACTATTAACATTACTTGAAACTAAATAAGTATATCCAGTTTCAACACGTAACGCTTTTTGATAAAATCGTGTAGAATTATATAAACTTGAGAATGTACAAATCAACGGTTTACAAGTGTTGCAACAATACTGTAAAAATGTAAGAGGAGCAGGTATATCTACTAAGTTAGATATAATACTTTCTCCTTTCATAGCAGTTCTGAAATCTTCTTCATTAGTAATTTCCCAAGAATCACCAGTATTAGATTCTTGAATCTTTTGCACAATAAAACCAAAAGCCTCACCAATATCAAAACCACCTTTATATACATTTTCTGTATATAATATTTTAAATGTAGCAGTTCCACTACTTTTAAATACAATAGCAACTTGATTACGATATAATTCATAATCAGTATTGCTTATATACTTATATGATATATAAATAGTAGAAGTATCTCCTGTTACTTCTGCAACAATACTTTCGACAATAGAATATCTATAAACGATACCATATTTAAGAATAATACAATTGGCATTTTTTAATTGATCAAAAGTTACATCATCTGTAAGATTATATTCAGTTAAAAGTTTACCACCAAAAAACGCCAATTGTTTTAATATAACTATACCATTTAATTTAGTCTTTTCAGTAGGACTAATCAAACCAGCAAATTGTTCAGTAGCAAGAGGAACAGTTATATCAAAATCAGCACCCGGTGCATATTTACCATTATCTTGCTTTTCAGAAGTATATACAATTTGACGATAGTAACTTTCGTTTCTTTCAGTACTATTACCTTGTACATCAATTAACTTAGTAGGCAATGAAGCTACAATATCAGTAACTTTTTTACCTTTAGCTCCGTCATAAGCAGTACCTTCAATCTCACCAATGACTACTCCACCAGAACCAATCTCGACTAAATTAGTACCTGACCAACGATATGTCTTATTATTAGTAACATCTACATAAATCTTATCTGCAACTAAATCTTCGACAATCCAATCTCCAACTTTAGTATTTGCTCCGAATTTAATAATTTTATTAGCATATGATGCAACAGTTGTGGAAGTTGTTACGTAAGTTTTATTTTTATATTGACCAAGTCCTACAACATTATTAACATTAGTAAAATTAATAGTACCATTAAATTCCATAACATCATCCACATACGATGGAAGATATTTAGAATCTACTTTAGATGAAGAGTTAAGAGGACAAACTCCACTAGCTTTACCTTTTTCTGTTACAGGTATAAAATCTAATGCAGTAAAAGTCTCAACACTATCAAGAATTAAATCTTGTGAATCAATATTTGGCCATGACCAATTTTGACTGGTACAAAGTTCTTTAGAAGCACCACTATTGAAAGAAGTAAATATAACTCCAACTTTAGTATTTTCACTTGGCACTATTCGTAAAGTACCTCTTACAGTAGCCCAAATTGGATCTTCTGTTTTATAAGTAATAATACAATCAAATATGTATACACCACTATTAGTAGGTTTAGCATTTATAAAATCTAATACTTGATATTGAGCATTATTATTTATATAAAAATTAGTTTTACCATTTTCACCATCACTTTTATATTCAGCATTTATATAAATAGTGCCTAAAGATCTTTCAAAAAAATAAATTTTAAAACTATTATTAGGTAAACTACCACGTGCAGTAATTCTATGATCTTGGTTTAAAATAGGACAAATACAAGAAAAATTATAATCATCTTCTCCATGACGAAAAGCAGAACCTATTCCAGAAAACACAACAACATCACCGAATTTAACATCTAAAATACAAGGTTTATATGTTAAAATCGGCATATTATTTAAAGCAGTTCTAACTTCATCAATATTCTCAACTTGAGAATCATCCTCACTTGTCATAAGTAATGTAACAGTAAGGAAAGAAGAACCACCACTTGCTTCAATAAGAGCTTTAAGTTCAGGATATTCGTCTAAGTGTTTAAAAACATAATCAGTACGATTATAAACACTAAGATTAATAACTGATTTTAATGTAGGATAATTGTCAATATTATTAAATATAGTATTAATAATAGAAGGAGCTATCTCAGTAATTTTATCTGTAATAACTTTCTTTACAGAAGGATAGCTATCAATATTTGTAAATATAGCTTTAACAAAGTTTTCAATAGCAGTCTTTAAAGTCGGATAACTATCAATATTGTTAAAAATATAATTTACTTGATTAACAACATAAGTATTAAGAAGACTTTTTAAGTTAGGATAATTGTCCAAATTAGTAAAGACATCACCAACCTTAGTCTCAATAACAGATTTAAACTGATTATAAAGATCAGGATAAGTAGTAATATTATTAAGAACCTCATTAACAGCAGTAGTAACACCTGTTGTAATCACATTCTTTACGGGGGGATAATCATCAATATTTGTGAAAATCTTTTCAACCACTTCAATTATTTCAGATTCAGCAGCTTGTAAATCCCATCCGTCCCAGTTATCAATATTCGACCAATTAGCATTACTAAAATCACTAAGTTTATAACGCTTAGTCCAAATAAAACCATCAGTATCTTTATATGTAACAAGAGTTCCAAGATTACGCATAACCAAAGGAACTTCATTTACAGTAGCAGCAAAGTTTCCGTTCCAAGGTAAAACAAGATAATTAAACATACTCATAAGGCTACTTAAATCTTTACCAGATTCAAGATCAAGAACTGCCTGAATAAGAGTAATAGGAAATGTAGTAATTTTGTCTCCAAATTCTACAATATAATCCCTAAGTATTTTAATGTTTTCCACTTTTCTATCTTCTTTAGGAACTGAACTATAAGCCATAGTACTCAAAGAATTATATACTTGTTCATGATACTCTTTATTGCTTTGAGTATCAATAGAATCAATTATATAAGTTTTCTTATTATCTAAGACATATACTTCAGCTCCAGCATTTACATTTTCAATAGTTAAAGCATTAAGGTCTTCCATAGTATCGACTACAATACGTCCAGTAATTTGACGCTTATTTAAATCAGCGATACTATTGAGAACTTCAGTTTTAAAAGTTTCATAATCAATTTTAATCTCATCTTGAAGATTAGAAAGTACTTGCCAATAAGTAGTATTAGTAAGTTTAGTACCAGCAGGTACTTTTCGTTTAGAGATATAAGAGGCAAAGTCATCATAAACAACACAAAGACGATCGTAATCAACATTGTCTTTCCAACAACCATTGCATGTAATACTAACCTTACCTAAATATCTAATAATAGAGTTAACAATATCTGTTATATTTGCCATATCAGTTTTAATGTTGCTCCCCCGTAGAGGAAGATCATCGTTTATTATTTATCAAATTGAACATCATCCTTAGTAAGCCCATAAGTTTCAGTATAAACCTCTCCTCGTTTTGTAACCTCTTTAAGTAAACCAGTTTCAACATCTACTTCAAACGTAGGAACAGATCCACAAGTTACCATAGCATACAGCTCACCATTCTCATTAATAGGCATAGTAACACTACCAAGGTTTTCAGATACTCCAGAACCTTTATAAATATTACTAATTTGAGCTTTAATATATTTAATTAAAGTGTCTGCTTCTTTAGTTTTGTTAAGTGAATGTGCAGCACAAGCTGCTTGGAACATATTCCAACAAGAAATAATATTCTTATTAGAACCTTTGCAACCGGCTGCACAATCTTGAAGCATTTCATACCCCAAATCACTTAACATAACTAAAAGTCGAGCATATACACAAGCATAATCCGCAGGAATAATCATATAAACATAATCGGGATTATTAGCTTTACTTTTATTTATATCATCCATACGTTAATAATTAACAACAACGTTTAATTTTTTTAAAACAGAACCACCTGTAATTTCAATTTCAGAATTTCCATTATCATTAGCAGTTATAGTTAAATGAACTATATTATTTTTAACATCAATTTGTTTAACAGTACATATTCGAGTACTTGGATTATAAATAGCTATTTTATTAGCATCAGTAGTAAGTTTGGGAGTGCAAGTAACATATACGTCAATTACTTCTCCGACAAGCATTTCTATATTATCCGGTTCTATTGTAAAATCTTTAATAGGAACTTTAGTTTCTTTTATATAATTATAACTACCTATAATTTTATTATATATAGTTATAAGATTTTGTCTACGTTTTTCATCAAATAAACCAATATTTTCAAAAGCTGTTTTAAGCAATATCATATATTGATTATTTACAAAAATATTATTAGAAGAAATAAATCCAGCTTCTTCATTCTTAACAATATCTTCGTTACCTTCAATTAAATAAATCGTAGAATTTAAAACAAGTTTATTATAATCAACCATATGCTAAAGAGCTTTGTTAGTTACATAAACAGCAAAATCTTGACACTTAATAGTCATTCTGTTATCAAAAGTAAGAATCTTAGTTTCTTTATCTAACTTTTCATTAAATATAATATCAATAGCATCTTTCTCTATTTCTTTAATCCACTCTTCTTTAAGATATTCATTAACCTTATTCCCATCAATAGTGTAAAGAGAAAGAGAATTATAAATATTATAATATTCAGCATTTACTAAATGTTCAACATTATTTATAATATTATCTCTGTTAGTATTTATATGATTGTTTATAATAGTCTTTGTAACAAATTCAATTATAGTAGATGCAAACGAAAGAAAAGCCTGTCTGATAGCACAACGGCATTTATCTCTATCTTTATCAATAATATTTGTAGTAATATTGTCAAGAAAGTTACTTATTTTATTTATAGCTGAAACCAATTCATTAGTAATTTTAATATTGGCTTTTTCTCGTTTAGAATCAATCAGCTTTACTATTAGTAAATAAATAACTACAATAATAGCAGGAGTTAAACCCTCTTTTAACGCATAAAGTATTATATTGTCCATATGTACTTAAACAAAAAGGAGCCACTAATATTATCCATTAGAACAATATCAGTAGCTCCCTTTAATTAGTTCGTTGTGTAATTACTTTACAAAGGTTATTAACTACAATTCGGCCATAGCTTCAAGAGCAGTTTCAATAGCATTTACTGCATCACCTACCGTACTTGCGGTTTTATTGGGGATAGCAATCTGCACAATTTGATGAACTACTTCATCTCGAGTTTTCGTTGCGCGAGGAACGGCAAAACGCAAAGTAAATACCGTAAATCCATAATCAGCTTTCTTAGGCTGTGCAAGAGGATCGAGAGGATACTTAGGATAAAGATACATATACGAATCACGATACGTATATTCGAAACCAGCATCAGCAGCTGCCATATCTGCAAGTTTCTTAATACCTTCAGCATCGTTAAGTGCAGCTTCACCACGAGTAGTATAAGTAACTTCCATACCAAACAAAGCGTCAGCAGGAACAACCTCATAATCTACACCGGGCTTAGTAGCCGTAACAGTAACTTTTCCAGCAGATGCTTCAGCCGTCAAACCAAGCGACGGATTAGCATTTACATAATCTGCAATCTTCTTTGCAACAGTATCAACAGTTTCTAAAGCCTTGTAAACATGAACCGTAGCAGTCCAATTAGCGCGCTCGTTAAACTGAATACCTTTCTTAACAAAGATAACAGAATGATCTTCCATTACAGTAACATCGGGAACCGTAAATTCAGCTACAAAAGTCTTAGCTGCTTTATAGCTCGACTTAACATAACTAAAATGATTGTTATAGAACGGAAGAATAACAGGGCCTCCCTCAGCAGAAGTACGACCAAGTACGATCGCGCCCTCTCCCTTCATTTCAACACCTGTGGCACTAACAGTGAGTTTACCGTCTTTAAGATAGTAAAAACCTACAGCACCAGAAGCAGCAAGTTCAGGCGTAGCTCCAGTTGCATAAGCGACATCACCAGCACCTAAAATAAATTGTCTCATATTTGTATAGTTTTAATAATGTTAATTAGAAGTTATGGCAACACTCCTAAGATATATTTCAGAGGCAGCTTTCACTATATCAATGTGCATGTAATCAGGCATGTTACAATCTACTGCATCGCCCTCATTATCGCTATACTTAACGACAGCAGGTTTAGAAATAACAGTAGCATTAGCTTTAGTAGGTATAAGTCCCTCCCCCTTAGAGGAAGTGTAAATCTCAATACCAACACCATTTACTTGCCCCAAAAATACAACCACAGGAGAATTGTAAGTAGGAGCATTACAATAATCTTCTAACGTTCTCCCAAGAAGTTCAGCTTGCGTAACCCGAGCATCATAGATTTTATTAGTCTCTTCATATCCCACTTCAACAGCCGTAATATACATCACATCGTCTAAAGGAACATTAGTAACATAACAATTTCGCTGAGAACTCTTAGTTGGAGCAGTTAGACTAAGCCTCTTAAAAAGAGTACTTAGTCCATTTATCTGCCCAACACGTGCGTTATAGATTGTAACTTGCTCATTACCGGCAGAACCAAGGTTTTCAGCAATAAGCTTTTTAATCACATCATTGACCGCAACGTTTATACAAGCATCAATCTCATTAGGAAGAATAGCACGTATAGTCTGCATACCCATTTGCTGAGCCAACTGCCTAAACATAACGTGCATCTCTCCAATAGTCATACTAAATAAGTTTTAACTTATTCTTATATCCGTTTACAACAGCACTATTTTCGGGGTTCTTAAACCAAGCAACAGCTTCACCCATGTTAGCTCCAATGAAATCTCCCTCCGGTGTAAGAATATTTTGGTTATGTTGCGCCCTAATAAATTCTCCACGTGCGATAAGAGTCTCAATAAATGCTTTAATTTTGATATCGTTATCACGGAAAATCTTATTAAACTTAATCGGATCTTCAATAGAGAAGCGATCAAGCTGATTTTCTTTAGTAATACGATCTTCAAGCATAGAACTAACAATAGGACGTCCACTAATAACACAATACTGAATATAAACCGCGTCGAACATCTCAGGATCACCAACAGTTGCGACATAGTTAGCTTTAGCGTTATTAATCTCAATACGAAGCTTCTTTTGAAGCTCGGCTTCCTTATTATCATCTTTGAAGTAAAAGCGAATACTTGCATCACTATTGATGAGAGCAGTATCTTTCGCAATATCATTGTAAAGTAAACAATGACGATAAAGAATATAATCTTCAAGATTTAAAGGATAACCATATTTGTGCTTAGAACTTTCAAGTTCATTAAGAAGAGTAATCTTTTCTTTAAGAGCAGCTCGAAGATCTTTGTTGTTGCTTTTATTAGCAAGTTTATATTTAGATTCGATTTCTGCTTCTTTCTTCTTAACTGCAAGATAGTCAGAATAATGATTATAATGAAAACTACAATCAAAAGTCTTACCTAATTCGTCAACAGCAACTTGAATATTATTCAGATACTGCTTAACACGAGTAACAAAGTTATCGTTATTAGGTGAAAGACCAACCAACCGAGGAAAATAGGCTTCAACCTCTTCTTTATTAGAAGAAAGAACACGAGAGCTAGAAACAGAACTACCAATAAAATCACGACGTTTAGTCATAACTTTGTCATTGGCACGACGATAGAACGAATAATTCTTAACTAAAGCAATAGTGATAGTTTTTCTTTCTACATACTCTCGATTAAGGTTTTCGTCAATCTTATCCTGTACTGTAACTTTTCCTTGTTCTTTACCAGTTTCGACAGTCGTCTCCTTACTGGGTGTATCCTCTACGGGGCGATTACCACTATCAGGTGTTTCAATAGAGGGTTTCTTGACAAATCCAAATCCGTTTTCAGCACCCCCTGTACCTTTATTATTTTCCATATCAATAGGAGTTTAAATGTTAATTACAATTTGCACTGCAACAGGAACATCTTAGTTGCATTGTCCACCTGCAAGCCGAGAGAGTCTTTTACCTCGAACCGCGACATATCAATCTCAGTCGAAATAAAATTCGTTTCGGGAACACCCCACGAAGCAGGAACATCAGTCAGACCTTTAAGCACCTTTGCTTTATAGATTTGACCCTTCATACGAACCTTACGAACGTTCTGATGTCCGTTATACGAAGAGAAGTCAATAAAACATGCTTGGTGAGACGTAATAGGAAGACCCGAACGAGGATGAATTATACCATTCTTCTTAGCAGTTTCTGCAATCGTACTCTTATCAAAGAACGAGCAGTGCTTAACGGTAATAGTGTGGCCATCAACAGTCTTATAACGACGGAAGTACTTTCCATAGGTAAGACCAGCATCCGAACCATCAATCATCTTATCACCAAGAGGAGTTACGAAACCATTCTCCGTAGCGTCCATACGCATAGCCTCATCGAAATCTTCAATGAAACCTTTACCACCCATCAGAACAATGTTCATCGTTCCGTCATCAGTGTCGCGATCAAGAACATCACCAACAGTACGCTTAATCTTATTCAGAGTAAGATACTCACCATAAGTATCATAGTTAGACTCACGGCAAATCTCAAGCATACCAGCAGTCGTAGGAATAGGCTTACCATTATCCATATCCTTAAGAGCAACCTCACCGTTAGTATTACGGTTATACTCAGCCATCCAAAGACGCTCTTCATTAGCAATACGCATAGTTACGTTGAATTGCCGCATCTCTTCGTTAATCCACAGCTTATTCTTACCACCGTCGCCACCTTCAAACTCATATTCAGTAACAACATTAGCAAGATTACCAGCAATCTCTTTAGAATAACGGTGGAACTCAAGTTGAGAAGTCATTTGACCCGGCCCCATAGTATTGCTGCGGTTTCCTTTCGAATACGATTCAGAAACAAGCGGAGCACCCATAGACCAATACTTACCAACAGCAAGCATTTCGGGATCAACAAAAGCATCAGGATTAGGCGACATCAAACGCAGAATGTAACCATAACCGTGAGCAGATTCTCCAAGATCACGCTGAATACGAACTTGAGTATGACCATCAGGAGCAGTCAGAGTGTATTGTTCGATAAACCAATGGGTTGAGAAGTGAACCTCAAAATCACTACCACCAACACCCGGTTTAAGATTAGCCGTATTAAAGTAAGTAACGAAATCGTCAAACTTTAAACGACCCATCGTTTTCCAAGTCCACTGAACAGTGTCAACATCGACAACACCAGCAGAACCACGACCCTCAGTAAGAAACGTCAGAGGAAAACGATCATCATCCTTACCATAATTGTAAGTAAGAAAAGCATTAATTTCGACAGGTTTCTGTAATTGAAGATTAGCAATACTCTCTTCATTAGAGTATCCTCTATCATCAAATTTACCTACCGAAAGAGTGCGCATTGAATACATAATCAATCAGTTTTTTTAATTAATAAAAAGTTACTTAAAACCTAAGTCAATATCTTTACCTTTATTAGTTTGAGGTTTGTTAACTTTAACACTTGATTGGTTACGGCTCTTAGCAATCAATTTAAGTTTCTTAACTTCTTTATCATTGATAGCCATGTCAACAAGGTTGGTATAATTACCACCTACAAACTTCAAATAAGCACGAAGTATAGCATCGTTTCGTCTGTCTTCAAGACTTTCTTTTGCAAGATCGTTATCATAACGAGATTTGCCATTAGCATCAACTTGATACATGTAATTAAAGAAATCATCAGGCGTAGCACTAATCTTTTTCCCATCACGTTCAATAATGATAGTATCAGGAATTTTATATCCTGCAATAGACCTGCTATCAATAACTTCTTTAACACCTGTCCAAAATTGAGTTTCTCGTTCAATAGCTGCTTGTTCAGCCTCTTCTGCTTGTTGTGCAAGTTCTTCACGAAGAGAAGCATCTTTTTCTTGCAATGCGGCAAGTTCTGCTTTAGCAGTGTCGAGTAGCATACCATTTGCTTTAAGATAAGCAATATAGTTATCTACATTACCACTAATTTTTTGCTCAGCCCAAGACTCACGAATAATACTTTCTTGTTGTGCTTCGTTAGATTCATCAATAGTAACACCGGAACGGTCTTTAACATCAGTAAACCCTTCAATAGAACCGCCATTAGTAGCAATGTAAGGAATCAAAGTTTCCAAAATAGGATACTTAGCATACAAAGTATTAATAGTAGCTTCTTGAATTTCTTCCTTTTGAACCTCAATAATAGATTCTACATAAGACTTAACACCTTCGGGAGTATTTTCAAACTCGATAGGTTTACCGTTTTCATCAGTAAGTTCGACGTCAAAAGTCTTTTGTAAAGTTTCAATACTAATCTCATCAGGATTAACATTATTTACTTCAAAACTTTCAATCCACGCTTTGACATCTTTTGCTTCTTTAAAGACGTTACCGTCTTTATCAACAACATCACCATTCTCAGCTACAGAATAAGTAGAACCATCTACTTCAATTTCAGTACCGGCTTCATAATCATGAGGAAGAGTAGTTTCAGTTCCACCATTATTATTATCGCCATCTACAGTCTCAGTGGCACCATTATTTTTATTTACATCTTCGGTACCATTGTTTTTGTTCAGTTCACCATTGTTACCGTCATTAATATCGGGAGGAGTAAGACTACCATTTCCGTTATTAATATCTGTAACATTTCCATCGGTTTGTCCCTCGGTAGCTCCGGCACTACTACCGGATGAACTGCCACCATAACCAAAATTAACTTCAGGCATACTAACTTTTTAATTAGATTAAACAATTTATGTAAATATAACGATTATATATATATGGTGCAATAGCAATAGCAATTTTTATTCAAAAATCTATATTATAGATCGCTATTATATATACTGTTATATGAAAATTTGATTTTCCGCCCCGTAAAGGAAACGCAGTCTTTTCGTTGATAGTTCATAATATTCGTTATCAAAGTCATATATAAAGCCTCATGTAGCTAAATAATAAAGCCCGGAGTATTGCTCCGGGCCTTAATTCAGTATTATTTCTTAGCACTCTTTTTTCTCTTAAAATCATATTGATTTTTATTCTCTTTAGCAATCTTAAGTTTAGTATCAATATCATGTATCTTAACAGCACGATCCGCAGCTTTACTTGCAGCATCAATATAACTCTTTTCTCGTTCCACTTGAACTTTATCACGTTCAACTTGATTTCGAGCTTCTTCGAGACGAGCTAACCCAGCATTCTTTTCAGCATCAGGAACATCAGCGTTATAACTAATCATATTAGCGTCAGCGCGAATAAGTTCAATTTGTTGATCAAGATAACTCTTAACTTCAAGAGTTTTACGATCTTCTTCTCCCTTAACCGCAATCTTCTGCAACTCGAACTCTTGCTGCATCTGCGCTAATTGCTGATCCATAGCTTTTAAGTCTTGTTCGTACTGTTGTTGTTCTGCTTGGAACTTCATAATTAAATTCTTAATAGCAGAAACATTATCTCCAGAAATAGCAGCGATAGCCATATCCATATTACCATTCTGAGCAGCACTAAAAGCAAATTGCTTAATTTGATCAAGCTTTTCTTTCTCTTGTATAGAATTCTTAGCTTTAATAATATAGTCAGCATAAACATGACTATTTACATCCAAGCTAACGTACTTAATATTTTTATCTGCATCTCTATAAGATGTATTAAGACCGTCAATCCAAGCAAGTTTAGTAAAATCAAGATCACGAGCGCAATCTCGTTCTCGCATTGCATCAAACATAAATTCAACAATAACGGAACCCATAGACCCACGCATAATAGCTTCCTCAGTAACACCTTTACCAGCGCTATTAGCAATTTGTCCATAACGTTGCGGTGTCATATCTACACGGTCTTTAGCAGTATTCTCGATTTCAGTAATAAGATTAGTAAGCTGCGTAATATACTCTCCAATAGAAGCATTAAGCATTCTAATTTGTTGAGCTTTAAGCATATTTTGATCATCACTATCGTCAATATATAAAACACCGTCTGCGGCCATTTTATATATAGTATCTTCTACATCAGCATCAGAAGAACCGAGCAATGATTTACAAACAAGAAGAATACTAAGTTTATTCTTAGCAATAGCCATTTCTCGATGATAATAAACAATGTTCATAAACACCTGATAAGGTGTCATTGTTTTAACAATAGAGAAAGGCCCAAAACCTTTAATAAGTTCTACAAGACCATTGTAAGGTAATTTACCTTTACGGTTGTAAGCAATAGCTCTTGCTTTATAAGGATATATTGCGTTATTACGTCCTCCAATACGAACACATTCATAAACTTGCGGTTCATAAATATATTCAATAGAAACATCACCAATCTCTTCATTAAGAATGTAATCATCATTTACTACTCTCTGAGAAAGAAAACCGTTAGCAACATAAGTAACAATTGCTCGTCTAACTTCACCTCTCCAAACAACATGCCAAACATCATAAAGACCAGTATTATTATCACGAGCCATAATACTATTAGCCTCAAATGCTTCACGTTCTTGATTAGTAAATTTAGAGCAAACATCTCCATAATAGCTTGCGTACATTTGATACGTAAGAGGAGTAGCATCGTTTGCACTATGACGAGCATAATATGTTTCTAAGAACTTTCTATCTTTTTCACTAAGATATTCGTCAAAGTTATCTACAATTTGTTGATACGTCATTTTCATACGTTCAGCAAACATATCATAATCTTCAACGAACTGAGAATCGTTAGGGACAGGAAAAGCATCACGAGGAGAAACAACTCGTTTAATAAGTTTATTACCTACTACATCAGAATAAGTATAACATTCTCCAAATGCAACAAAATCAAAATATGCTTGCGAATATAAAACAAGACTTTCAGTAATATCATCTATAACATTAAGAAGCTCTTGTCCTTGTGCAGATGTTTTATCAATATATTCTTGCTTAAATTTCTCAATTTCAGCATTAATATCAATAGACTCTTGAGGATTAAATTGTTGAGGATCGTTACCTTCATTTACAAAACGTTGATAAGACTCAGATATTTTAGCTGCAATTTGTGCTTCTGCAAGACGAAGCATTTCTTGTTTAATCTGAGCATCGCGAGCCATAACAACATCAGGGTTGTTAGCTCCAACAATAAAATCATGAGGATTCTTTATATATTCAGAAACATAACGACGAATAACTCCAGAAATAATGTCATAGTTACGCATCGTTGCAGGAAACCTTTTATATTTTTCATTAGTAGCATTATAAGGATTGAGAATCTTAGCATAGAATTCATCAGGAATATCATTCGCTAACATTCTATACATCTTTTCCAATTCTTCTCTATCAGGTGCAGCAGCTAATCCAGCAGAAATAACATAATCGCAACAATTAGCATACCATTCCGGCTTTTCTTTTTCAGCGTTAGACACGCGCTGATTAGGAAAAGCATATGAAGCAAAATCTCTAAATACAGCAGCCATAATTATTATTTATCAAAACCAAGGACGGGATAAAATATTTTTCTCATCACTATTAACATTAATTTTCTTTCTTTTGTCCATTTCTTTTTTAGCATTGATATCCATAGCTTTCCATTCAATACCTCTAACAATCATTTCAGAAACTCGGTCAAAGTTTCCAACAGCGTTCCATTTCTTTAATTCAAGAATAGTTTGATAATCATAAATACGATGAAAATTCCTAATAGGATTACCATTCTCATCTTTACCTATTTCTTCATAAAGAAACTCTTTAAGTAATCGAAGTGCGTCAAGTTTACGTTGAGCACCACCACCTATACTGAAACCATAACTCGAAGAAACTTTACCTTTGATAGTAGAATCCCAAACAAATAAAGGATCATAAGCAAGATACTTAGTTCCTTTCCATTGTTTAAAGTTTTTAACTGTTTCACCACGGTTAATTTCGACACAAGTAGTTCCAATACAATTATAGTATTTTGCAAGCATATAACAAATCCTGTCAGCTTCTTCAAGACTATCGGGTCGTCCGTAATAAGATGCTACAAGTTTTTGTTTATATCCATTATTAATAGTAGGATTCATCCAAACTTTAATACTGTTATGAGAATGTCGAGAAGTAATTTCTTTTCCTTCTTTATCAATACCAACAGGGTCATAAGATATACTATATGTACCAGCTGGTATATATCTTTTTATTCCAGAATCGTTATACTCTTCAACATACTCAGGAGCAAACCATCGTCTAATACAACCATGAGGTTGCTCATTGGCACGACGAGGAACACCATTTATATAGTCGTAAACTTTTTTTCCTTCTTTATATAGACGTTCATTAGATTTAAACTGAACTTGCCCAGTACTTGTTTCCTCAAGCATACCATCAGTATAAAACTTATAAAGTTCGTCATTTCTAAGTCTTTCTTCCCAAGCAGTAAGTTCTTCAGAACTAAACAAGTTTTCAGTAGCACTACTAAAAGACTCAGAAGGAGTTAGAGCATACTGACCAAGATAATTAATATAGTCAGCATATGTTTTAGATGTAGATTTACGCTCTTCCCTTTCTCGTTTAGCAATAGAAAGACCTATTTCAAGATTACTATTGCCATCCTTATCTACACCTCTAATTTTATTGATTTCACCTTGCAGCCCCCAACAATATGGTTTAAAGAAACCGCAAATCTCATTTCTACTATCTTTATCCCAAACGTTTTCAAAAGGCATAAAATGAAACGCTTTAGGATTATAAAAGTTAGTTTCAAAAATCTGCATGTTACCAGAAGTAGCAGTACCCCAAGCCATAAGAATACCAGTAGTATAAGCACCAGTACGCATAGCAGGTTCAGTAACATTCATAAATTCATCAAAGTTATCCATAGTAGATAACTCCTCAACTTTAACACAAACAGCATCTTTACCAATAGCGCAATCAGGATTATTCATTGCACTAACAGAAAACAAAGAAGACTTCCAAGAATTATCAGCTTCCATACCATTAGGTAGTTTATAACCTAAACGGAAGTCTTCTTTATTAGTACTAAATATACCTCGAACAAAAGGAGTTTTCTCTTCGTAAAACTTAATTCCACTAATAGCAAAATCGGACAAACCTTTATCAGCAGTAAGGAACTTTTTATCAGCAGCAACATGAATAACCATCTTACGTGATTGAAGATTTACTCTATTAGCGCTATCAGAAGCCATAATGTAAGAGAAACCACCACGACGAGTTTTGTCAATAATAAGATGAAAACCATTATTTTCTGCAAACTCCATTACGTGAAATGTCCAAAACTGCGCATCAATAAATTTAGGAAAACTATAATATTTCTTTGCAGTATTAGTATTACCTCTCTTAATAGTAGTTTCATCGAGCTGTTCCATTCGACTATAATTAAGAAAGTTATAATGAGCACCCGTAATACGAACTTCTTTAATAGAACCGTCAGGCATCATTAAACACGGAGCAGAATAACCCTTTTTACGTCTGTATTCCTCACGTTTACGAAACTGTCTATGAGGAATACTATCTTCTTTATAATGACAATATTTATTACCATTAGCAAGAAAATAATTAGCGACTTCTTGAAAAAGATGTGTATTAACAAAACGCATTCCGGGTTGAATATTCATAAGAAATCCTCCACTTTCTCCTACAAGAAAAAGATCATCGGGATCTACAAATCCAAGCTCAGATGCTTTTCTATAATGACTTTTATCTTCTTGTATAAATTCAAGAAAAGGATATTTATCGTCAGCCATAATATATTATTTAATCAATAAAACAAGTACAGTAATAGCAACAGCGCCACAAGTTGTACCTATTAGTATTCTATTCTTTTTCTTTTGTTTTTCAATAGCAGCATGTAGTTCTTCGTTGTACTTATTTGCATCAACTATTCTACTTTGCATATCGGTAACAATAGTATTATATTCTTTAATTTGCAATTTCTGCAATCTAATAATAGTATCTTGTTGATATATAAGTTGAGCAAAACCTTTACGCTCTATTAGCTTAGCATTAGCTCTACGAATAAGTTCAACAGGAACGATACATTTGTTATCACCAATTAATTGTATCTCCCCCGTAGAGGAAGGCATCTCTTCCTTAGTCTGACAATAGCTTTTGAAAGTTAACAATAACAGTACTATCGTCAGCAGTTTGATTAAGGTGTAATTCATAAATTATAGAATCTTTAATTTGAACAATAATAGAATCTCGTTTAATTATATTATATTCAATAGAATCAATAACTACTCTATTATATGTAGTATCCACAGGTTTAACAGGTTCTACTGATACATCATTTTTAATAGACAATCTCGATACTATAAATATAAGTACAAATATAATAATAAGATATATTAAATCTCTAATTGTAAAATCTTTCATACTACATTATGATTTAATTTTAACAAGAGTATTAATAAGTTCAGTAGTAACTTTAGTAGAAGGTTCTAAACCGCATGCCTCATAAGCAAACTTAACGGCAGTACCGACTCCCATATTAACAGCAGTATCAAATATTTCTTCAGCAATACGTTGCGAAGTAATAATATCTAATTGAATAGGATCCCAATAATTACTCTTATAAAGTTCATCTACAAGAGCCATAAGTTTATCATCAGCAAATAACTTTTCATTAAGCCTCGATAAATCTTGAGGTAACATAATACCTACTTTATGTTTATCAATAATAGGCCAACCTTTCCAATTCTTATTGTTCTTTCTTGAAACTCCAGCAAATGTTTCTCCACCTGCATCATCAGGATCATTAACATATCCTGCTTCCCATTTAAGAACTTTACTTAAAGCCTTTTTAAAATCCGCCATATTTAATCATTTTATTATATAAAGCATAAGCACTCATTTTAGCTAAAACAAGATTTCGTTGAACATCACTCTTATCAGAATCTAATGTTTCAAGAACTCCCCAATTAGCAAGAGTAATCCACTTATGCCAAAAAACACAATAAGGAATTCTTATTTGAACTTCATATGAAGTAACAAGATCACAATCAGATACATAATGACCATCATGACTATGTTCTATAAGATGTTCATTTTTCACTAATTGAATTTCACGAATACCACAAACTCCGTATTCAAGAACTTGATTGTTAAGATTATTATTCATCTAACGCACGATTAATCCAACCACGAAGATATTTAATATTATTACCTTTGGCCGCAAGTTCATTGTAACGTTTAATCTTAGCAAGTTTATAATTAGCAATAAATAAATTCTCACCAAGACTATCACGTACTAATTTAAGACTATCTTGATAAAGAGTAATATCATGTTCCAAACGAATAATACGAGCAATATTAGTTTGTTCGTTGATAGTATCTTTTACAGGTATGTAGATCACTTCCTTTACGGGGGGACTACATTTACAACCAGTAACAATACTTGCTATTACAACTATAAATAACTTTCTCATAATTCTAATGAAAATTGTGTATTAATTTGTTGCGCTCTAAGAGTCTTTCGTCTATCTTCAAGAATAGCCATAACTTCAGCTTTACGATACGGCATCTTGTGCATAGTAACTTTCTCAATAGGATTGTCTTTAACTTTAAAACTATTATCAGGAAAACGTTTAGGCATGCCATATTTATTAAGAATAAAATCTGAATCTATATGACAAAGCCATAAACCAGCGCAAGGAATACCAAGAATCATTTCAACATAAGCAGCATAAAGAGAAAGCTGCATATTATAAATAGAACCATTACAACTTGGTAAATTATTAAGAGGAGGAAGTAACCACTCTTCTTTAGAAACCCAAACATCAGTATCTTGAGCAGGTTTCTGAGTTTTATCTTTTTTAAAGTAACCGGATTCAAATTTAAGACCTCCACGATTAGTCTTATAATCTCCTATAACAAATTGATCGTCTCGTATACACAGAACATCAATAGTGCCAGACAAAAGATAATCAATAAGAAAGGCACCAATTTCTGCATAGATTTTATAGCCGTTCTTGGTATAATAATCAAAGACATTATAAAGATCAGTATACTTTCCTTCAGTATAATCAATAAAAGCTTTAATATCGAGTTCTCTGACATGCTTATCTATTTGAGGTAAATCTGCAATAGTACTCATAGAATTATCGTCATACGTTTGTGCATAACGAATAGCATCATTAAACTTAGAAACAAGCTTTACTCCATCTTCAAGACCATTATGAGTTTTACTTCCTCTATCACAGGCTTCATCTCTAATAGCGTCCCATTGAGCTGCAAGTTTCTTTTCACTAATACCAAGTTCTTTAGCTTTCTTACGAAGCCAAAAAGTCTTATCAAACTTGGGAGAATATTCGTGAAGAAAGGTAGTAGTAGAAAGATACTCGTTACCTAAAGTATCAGTATATTTATGTCCATCTTCTTTAAATATAAGACGAACGTCATTATAACGTTTATCTCTAAGCGAAAGCATATATTATAAACTATTATTAGCGTCCATACTTGAAGTTACACCTTTACCACCACGTGCCATAACTTGTTCAGATTCTTCTTTAAGATTCTCTTTAGCAATAGATACAGCTTTCATAAGTTCCGGAATTTGTTTAGCACGAGAAGTAATCTTATCGAGATTATCAATAATAGGCCCAATATCTTCTTGAGTAACACCATTATTTAATTTCTCAGTAAGTAAATCATGACACTTATTAATAATAATATCAGCAGTATGAATAGAACGATATAAGTTCTCTAATGCTACACCAGCAGGCCCTACTGCTAATTTATAATATCTGTTAACTATTTTAAGGACAAGACTATCAGGACTATAATCTTTAGGTAAATCAAAATTCTCAATAGCTTCTTTAAGACATTCTGCATCAGTAAGACCTTGTTGTCTCGCAGGACTACGAGGATCAGCAAGATAATATATTACTCCGCACTCTTTCATATACTTCATTTTATCTTTAGTATTATCACGTGCGTAAAGTAAACATATATCTTTATCTAATAATTGATTAATAGTAGGAGGTTTAGGCATTCCACTATCATCAATACTAATTATGTTTTCTATTAGTAAGCTCATCGTATTGTTCTTGTAATTCAAAATTAAAAGGAACTTCTTCAAAGATACTCATGCAATAAAGAAATGCGTCGGCATATGCTTTACCTAAAGTAGTACAGTATTTAATATAACGTTTTCGATTACGTTTTTTGATTCTATCTAAAACACGTTTACGAATTGTTTCAGCCTTAATCTTATCTTGCTCATAATAATAAAGACCTTTAGCATATTCTTTATACTCATCTTTATCCATAACTTGACGGGCAAGTTTAAGTTCTTTATAATGAGCAGTCATAGCTTTATCAACAGGATTATAACGAAGTACTCCAATAAAAGGTAAAGACATTGCTTTAAAATTACTAATTCCTTGAGAAACAGTTTTCTCAATAAAATCAACAATCATTCTACAAGTGTCTTCTTCCTTTTTATTATTGAACTTAATGTCATTAAATATATCATCTGCGTCTTTGCAAATTAATACATATTCAGCATCAAGTTCATTAAGATTTTTAATATTAACTATATCGCTCATATAATACGACTAAAAAGAAATAAAGCTGGTATGAATAATAGCACTCGCTTCGCTCGTGCGCCTCCCCGTAGAGGGATTCACACATCTGACTATTCATACCAGCTTCATTATCAATATAATGTTAATTAATATCTTCGTTATCTTTTTCAATAAAAGGATGCAGTTTGTTTCCTCCTATTTCATAAGCACCAATGATAGCATTAATGGGCACAATCTTAAACTCAACGAAACAACATTTAGGACTTGCATTTTTACTATCAATGATTGCCTTACCCTCTTCTTTAAAATAATTTCCAGTGATAATATCGTTTCGCAACTCTTTATCATCATCAATGAAACTATTAACTGCGGTAAGAGTAATATCATTTGCGGCAGAATTATAATGAGTACCCATCTCAAGAGAACTTCTATTAATAACTGCACGATAACCAACTTTCAGTTTTTCTTCAAGCTCTACGTTAGGAGTACTAACCTTAGCAATAATAGGAACAACTTCAACCGTGGGAGGATTCTTGGCACTAACTACACTTGCAAGACTAAATAGTTTAATCTTATGTACAAGAGCAATAACGCAATAATGGTCTTGGAGAATAAGACTATTTGTCATCGCCTCATAATGAGCAGGAGTAATTTCTGCAACACTTGTAGGAATCAAAAGCGAATAGTCTTTTAACTTACTTTCTAACTTAATCATTTCTTTATTGTTTAATAGTTATACGTTTAACAGGAGGAATTTCCGCATCACCCTCTTTAAGTTTAATTTGATTAGCATTAGTTGATACCATATAAATATAAGTATTAAAATGAAACAATGGAATAAATATAACCAATATTTATATAAGTACCAAATAAAAATGTTTTTATTTTATAATATTATAAAGATGTCAAAGATTAATAACAATACATTCAACATTGCCTTCGATAACATTATCAGGAGTATCATTAGGATTAAGCATAGCTCGGTCAGTATATAATTTTTTATTAGGTGTAAACACTTGTCCAAGTACTCCTTTTTTAATAAGTCCATTAATAGCGTTACGAGCATTACGTCTATTAATACCATGTTCTCCCTCACACTTTAGAAAAAACTTATCATCGAATTTAACAATACGAGTATTAATACCTTTAGTAAAAAAGTTACGTAGAGTAGAAACAATATTACCATAAACAACAGTTTCATTATGATTCAACTCGTGTAACATACTTGCAATAATAATAAATTTCTTTGTAGTAGAAATAACACTCTTAGGAACATTAAAACTAACAACTTGTTTCTTTCCAAAAACTTTATAGTTAGCTTCGTCAATAACTTGACCATCAAAATTATTACCAATTAAATACATAGCAATATAGGTTTAACAATTATCTATGCACAAATATACAAATAATTTTGTTAATACCAAATAAAAACGTTATATTGTGTAATATTCTAATACCTAAATGTTATTATTATGAATGAAAATGAAACTGAAGAAATGGAAGTTATTGATGTAGAATCTGTTGGTTCTCTTGATGATCTTATTGACGAAGTTCTTAAAGAACGAGGTTCTGTTTGTAGTACTTGTAATAATGATTAAGCTATGAGTAATTTAGATTTTGTTAATAATAAGTTTAATCTTTCTATTCAAGATATTGATAATCTTTATCATATCATTAATAATTATAAAAAGGATCGCGGTTACTGTGTGTCTACTGTTGTACTTATAGTTATGGAAAGTCTTGAATACAAGGGAAAAGACATGTTTGAATTTCTTACTAATGTTTATTATAATTGGCCTACTTATTTAAAGAATATGAGTAATGAAAAATAAAATAGTTTGGCGGATAGGATTAATAATGATGATATTGTTGTTATTAATTATTATGCTTGTAGTTGGAGTAGTTATTCACACTGGGTGTACTATGATTGGAATTGGATAAGTCGGGCTTAGGCTCGACTTTCTTTTTGTGGGTATGAGAAAGAATAAGATAAAGTTGTTGATTTAAATATCGGATTGATAAAGGGAAAAGGTTATAATACAAATGCCGATTTTAAATATAATAGAGTATGAGATTTTTATGAGTACAAATGATATAATTTTAGGAAGAGAAAATATAAGGTTTTAGAATGTGAAAAACATATTTATTTAATATATGGAGAATAAAGTGAGAGAGAATGGGTTTAAATGAGGAATATGATATATTTTAAATGAGGAAAGTTTTAGTGATAAGTATAGAGATGTGAGTAGGAATGAATAATATAATTTTAGTGAGAGAGAGAAGATGGGGGTGTATAATATGTAGTGTATATATTTAAGAGAGTGGAACGGCGAATGGAGTTATTATTAATTTAAAAGTGGAATGAGATACGCGGTTTAATAGTGATGAATAATGTGATAAGATTATTCATTTAGGCATGAGTGAAAGAAGGTAGAAAAGAAGAGAAGTTAATATTGATCTAACATATAGTTAAGGATTGTATTTTAATGATGAGGAATGAGATAGTATAGTTGTTTATTTAAGTGTGAATATAGAAATGAGATTTTATTAAGAAAACGCTATTTTGTGAGTACGGATTTTAGGCATAATGAAACGTATGATTTTAAGAAAGGAAAAAATTATATTGTAAGTGCGTGTTTTAGGTATGACGAAGTGTATGACTTTAAAAGGGGTAAAGGAGAATATGGTGTATATGTTTTTAAGAGGGGGCCTATTGTATATGAACCCCGGGGTCTGAGTTGCGACTTGAACTCCCCCGTACTTGTTTCTACAAAATAAGATTTTTTCGCAGGTAATTATATTATTATAAAAATAAATAAATATGTTGATAGAACAACTACCAACCCTCCAAATAATAACAATAAAGAATTTGGCAATGAATGTTTCATTGTTACAACTAAAATCCACTATCATGAAGTACATTGGAATATTGAATTTCATCAACCACATCGTGTGCATGATCTTATGCGCGATCGTTATCGTGCTGGCTATTCAGAACAACAGCGTGTTCTACTTTTGTGCCAGCATAGTTGCAATGCCTCTGTTATTGTGGAACATCATGGTGTTCACAGAAAAGCTGACAGATGTGCTGTACAAATAGGTAGCATTGTTGGGACTATACATCCTTACAATGCTATTCCTGTTTTTATTCCCTCATATAATAACAATAAAGAATTTGGCATCGTAGTGATGCACCGGCTGATCGTAGTAGCGATACGACTGTCGTTAATACTAATGCTCGTGCTACAGGAGCACGTAATGTTGTTATGGCAACTCAACCTATTGAAGCCAATGCTGTTGTTACAGCAAAACTGCTGCGTATTAGCGTTTACGAAGGCGTTGACGCTATTCGCTATCGTTTCACGTTTGATACTGCATTTCCTGCGTATCGTCGTGGAGAGGACGGTCAGAATGTTCTGATCACTGCTGATTACATTGACTTTGCGCCTAATGTCGCAATAGCTCAGCTCATCAACTGTCTGCCTGAACTTGCAGACCTTCATGTCGATGCTCGTGAACGTGCTATTCGTCAGGGCGTGAGTGGTGGTATATCTGCTGCTCAATTGCAAATTCTCTGTCGTGGTGCTAAGTTCACTATTGAGCGTACTCAATTCGCTGCTGGTGATCCGTACAAAACGTTCGACGGTGAAGATGCTATTCACGAGCATGACGGTTTCTCGACCAACATCAAAGAGGTCAAACTGCTCGACAAGCAGGTGAAACTGCTGGAGAATATGCAGATGCAACTGTTAATGAACCAGTTGTGATGCAACGGGAGAGGCGGTGAATAGCCGCTTCTCCTCTTTATGTTTTTTACCCTCATATAATAACAAGAAAGAATTCGAGCGATATAGAACATGATATTAAGCGTTCTATATAGTGCTCGTGATTGGTAGTCGTAATGGACGAGACACAAAGGGTAACTGCCATGCTGTCGCTGGTAGTAAAGTAACTGATGATTACGCTAATGATTATGTTGCTCTAACGAAAAAAAACCAATATATGTATATATATTTTACGATAGTAAAATATACATATATTGAGGAAAAAATGACCGAAAAACGGATATTACACAATGAATAATTTTATTAATAATTACTATAATATTTGTTTTATTAACGGTTTTATTAACGGTTTTATAACTAATAAATATCAATGATATGAATGAAGTAAAAGATTATATTCTTAAAGTTACAGTTGCCTTTGAAGGTGGTGTTGTTCAAAAGTTTACTTTTGACAACCCACAGGATTATTTAATGAACAATCAAATAGATAAACTTATAAATGCTCTCCCTTATGTTTATCATAATAAAATAAGATTAGGTGATTTTATTAATCAATCTTTTGTTAAAGATATTGAAAATAGATATGGTAAACATATTATTGAAATTCGAAAAGTGGTCTTTAAATATCGTAACTAAATTCTCTACTAATAAAATCAATAACAAAATCATATTTAAAATTAATAAAATCATTCATAAATAACAGGAGTAAGTAGATCAGTAGTAAGATTTGTTATTATTTGATCTTATTTTCTCCCCCGTAGAGGAATGCATCCACCTACAAACGCTCTTGCAAAATCAATAGTAGTAAAATCATAAAGAACTATAACAGGAGAATCATATACAAAATTAAACTTATTATTAGTTTTTCCGTTCAGAAATCCAGTATTAAATTCTCCTGTTGAAATAGGAGTAGCATTATCAATAGCTGAATGATAGTTATTAGCACTGCATTTAGTAACAAAACTATTGGCAATCTACTCCTTTCAAAATATCAGTTGGAATAGGAATAGGAAAATCATATACAATTTCAGTAGTAATATTAGGATTTTCATCTACAAATTTCAGTATTAAGTTTTCCAGTTGAAATAGGAATAGGAATTTTAGTGAGGTTAGCATATGGTTTAGTGGATTTTACTATGGCAAAATCATTAGTTCCTATTCCTTAACGATTGAAAGAAAGAAAAGAAAGTGTTGGAGCATCTGATTCCCCACCCTTTTCATCTTTCTCATCATCCTATTTTTCATTCTCATCTTTAATACTCATATTCCTGTCCTATTACTAAATAATTAAACTTTCATTGAACTTTCAGTTCTACCTTTCATAATTTCATAAATTATATTCCCAAATCCAACCGCATATTCATTCCATTAAAAATAACAACTAAAATCGCAAGTTCAACCATATAAAATATACCAACTTATGTCAACCATATCAACCTTAATCGCACTCCTATTAGAGATTACTCTCTACATCATAGTAGTATCATTTATAATATTGGAAATTATAATAGTAATATGAGTATTATATGCTATTACTAAAAAGCTATTCAATTTCATCACTAAATAAACTACAAACTATGACATACTTCTTATCCACTTCTCCAGACGATACAATGTTCAAAATCATAGGATTTGTGTTAGCCATTGTAATTCTATTCTATTTATCCTCAAGAAAATCAAAGAAAAGACGATAAACTATGATATTGTATGCAGGAGGCAAATTAGCCGATTATACAGAATACTCACGAGGCTTATCTTTATCAGAAAGAGGAGCAGACGCATTACCTTAGATAATATTAGCCATTGTACTAATAGCAATAGCAGCATTTATACTTAAACATACAGATTCAGATAAAACTCTGATTTATCAGATGGTTTATGTATATTTATAGCATTTATGTTTGTATGGGGTTTACCATTATTACTAATGATATTAACATCATAGCTTATGGAGTCAATAAAAATAATTGTAATGTGTATATCTTTAGTAATAACAATAGGATCAACTATTTTTGCATCTTATGTAGCCATTAAAGAATATAAACAATACAAGAAATATAAGAAACTGAAAAAGTTATAATATCACATTTGTTAGTACTTGTACTTTTGATATTATTTGCTCTTATTTGCACCCCCGTAGAGGAACTACACCGAGACACATCTGTACTTGCCTTATTAACATCAACAATAGTATCAAATAGAGTTGGATTCATTCCTTTACGGGGGAACATCATTAAACAACCTTTTAAATCCTAACAAATGGACATTGGTGCATTCATATTAGCAATAAGTTTTGTAGTTATAGTAAGTATCGAAATAATATCATATTTAATAAACTCTGAAATAACCAAAACAAAAACAGAAAAGAAATTATTCTTTTTCCAAACAGTATCAAAAGTACTATTTATCGTTGTTATAGTAACAATGTTTCAACTAATAGTAAAGATATTGGAAATAGTAAAAACAATATAAGCGATAAGTCCGGCTTTAACAGGACTAAAATAAATAACGTTATTTAAATATTATGGAACAACCTGTTGTACAGGGTGTAGAACAAGCTGGTGCTGTTCAACCCGAAGTTCGAACAAGTGATTATGATGCCATAATCAAAGGTATCATCGCTGCTGGTGGTAAAAAATTACCGGGTATTCGAGTTAAGAACGCGAACTTTACTGAAAAGGATAACTATACTATGGTTTCCTTTACTCTCGCAAACAAAGTTCGCGGTTATGTTCGAGACGAAGAAACTGGTGTTTACAAAGAGGGTATGACCAATGTCATTTTTACCTCTTTGTTTGCTATCTGTGGCGCTCTCAAAGAGGATGATGAAAAAGCATGGATTGCTAATCATCTTCTGAATCATCCTACTGCTCTTCCTCTGCTGTTTGCAGGATCGACTATCGACATCGTTCAGACTGAGGTTGCTGCTGGGGTTACTTATCGTAATCCTTTCAGTACTCGTGATAACGTTGAAGGTGTTAGTTACGATCATGAAACTATCATCAACAATGTTATCAAAGTTCGCTTTGGTAAGATGGGCGAAATCGCTGCAAGTCGTCTCATGGACAAAATGCTCGATCTGTAACTGTATATTGGTAGTGTTAGTGTTATAGCTGGCACTACCATTTTTACTTTCAATAATTGATTATATTGCTGTTCATAATTTTGATATAGTTGTATTTTCATGTAATAGCACAATTATCGGTTATTGAGTAAAAAATATTATTATATAGTTGCATATTACAAAATAAAGATTTATCTTTACACTGATTTAATCACAAACCACCATTTTATATTACTATTATTATGAATACTGAAAAAGCAGTAGAAAAGGCAAACGTAGTTGCCGAAGAAGCAGAAGTTAATGAAGCAAAAGAAGTAGCTGTTGAAGCATCTGCTGAACAGATTGCTTCTGCTGAAGAAGAAAACGCTACTCAACAAAGCAAAGTTGAGAAGGAAGACAAGCTGGGTAAAATTGCCCGTAAGCTAAAAGAAAATTCCGCTGTTAAAAACATTCCTACTCACGTGCTTGAACTGGCATGTATTGTTAAGGATAACGCGGAGATTCGTCGTTTCACTTCTCTCGCTATTCTTAACTATCTTCATCAGAAGAACGAACTTTGTGGTAAGAAAGGTTATGTAGACTTTCTTTGGAACAAGTTTGCTGTAAAGGCTGGTGGACTGTCCCGTGAATATCGTTATACTGAGCCTTTCTTTATTAAGGCTCTTGTGAGTTCGTTTACAAGTTTTGCGAATTCTGCAAACAAGACTATCAACAATTTCCTCGAAATCGAACTTAACACTGAACTTAGTGAGATTACGAACAATGATGAGATTGTTGAAATAGTCAACACTGTTACAGCCGAAAAAGAATAGGATTCAACTATGAGAGATTACGATCCTGATGGTGTAGAAATCAATAGTGAACTTTATACTACTGATTTTGATGAAGTAGGCTTCGAACCTGAACATGTTACTGATGAAGATAATGAAATGGCAGATAAATTCGGATATTAATTTGTTAATTTAATTGTTTTTGCTTATGAACAAGTTTTGGTGGAGCGTGCTGATGATTGCCGCTATTTGTATTTTAGGTGTCATTGATATTAAGACTATGAATACTTGGGTCGTAGTCGCTAATGTTGTTCTTGGAGTTGTAGCTGCATTTGCGGCTTATAAACTTGGTAAGTTTCCTACAAGTAAGAAGTAGGGTCGTGTTCATTCCTTTACGGGGAGAGAAATACGAACTGCTTTAAGCTATATTGTAGCATTGGTCTATCATGTTATACAATCTGCCATTTTAGAACGTGGTAGATTCAATGCTACAAAAACTGTTCTATGGTGTAATGGTAACACGTCAGATTTTGGTTCTGAAATTCCAAGTTCGAATCTTGGTAGAATAACTATTGTTCTTATTAAAGTATAACGTTTTATGCGTATTCATCAGTTGTAAGAACAAGAACGGATAAATTGACTATTTTATATCCGTGATGATATAAGCCTCGTCAGCAAACTTGTATTATCGCTAATTGTGATAATATAATTAGAGCTAAGTTATCTACTATTTGATAGCTACAAGTAGTATATGGATTATATGCTCTTATTTGGCCTTTTCGTCTAAGGGTTAGGACGCGAGATTTTCATTCTCGAAATCATGGTTCGAATCCATGTTAGGCTACAGGGTAGACTCATTACCCGTTAGGCGCATCTATTTTATAATGTTGAATCAGTTTATTTGATCTGTTTGTCAATTAATCTTCCATACCTTTCGTTAACTGGTTCAACTGTGTTCAATTGCTGTGGACCCCAACTCCTCTCATGTCGTGATGATATTGGAGGAGTTTTTTATTTTGTTTAACTTAATATTTATAATACTATGTTTAAAATTAATTGGTGTAAGATATTTGGACATAAAACATATACTACTGAACGTCTTAAAAAGAGACATAATGGTACAAGAAAACGACAAGTAATTATTATATGTACTACAAGATGTATGCGTTGTGGAAAAGTTATTTCCAAAGAAAGAGTTTGGACTACTAAAGGAATCAAAGATACAAGTACTGGTATCAAATACTATAAATAACCTAATAACAATTCAAAACTTATGAAGTACGAAAAATGTAAAGTTATCCTTGTTGAAACAAGAGAAAAGAATGGAACTTTTAAAGTTAGTCCATCGGGTAAAATGTATCCATGTTATATGTATTCTAATACATGGTTTGCTTTTAAGTTCTATCATATGATGATATGTTCTTATGAACCTGCATTTAATTCCGATATAAAAGTTTATGATTTAGAAACTAATAGTATGCTTAAAGTTATAGCTACTACAAATGAGAATCTAAATCTTCCTCGTCCATCTAACGAATTTATTGTTAAGTTTGCTAAGACAAATGGTAATATTTCTGAAATTCTTGTAGAGTATGAAACTCTTAAAAGAGTTGAGAATAGTACTAATTATGAACTTGATGATATTATTAATGAAGATGGAGAAAGAATTGCATCTATTGATAGGTTTGAACCTTTCAAAACTACTACTCTTAAAATAGCTAAAGATAATACTATTACTATTCGTAAGATTAAATCAGAGTTTACTCGTAAAGAAGTTTTAACTCTTCTTAAACAAGCTTACGATTTTGGTAAAAAGTATCATCATAAAACTATTGATGAAAAGGCATATTTTAATTATATCATTGACGAAATATAAACTATGAAAGTACAATTTAGAAGAGATAAACGTGGAGAGATTTTAATGTCTGATACTTTTAATTGGGATTATAATCCTTATAGAGTAGGTGACATGATTAATATTTGTGGTATTATATATCATAAATATACAGATGGAGATAAAGATGGCAATGATTTAGTCAAAGTTCGTGATCCTGAATGGGACGGTATTTATGAAGTTATTAGTATAACTCATAATATACATATGGAACAAATTATATTTCAAAATTATACTCACGATTCTACTATTATACGAATTAAAAAGATATAATTATGTCAAACCTTACAATGCTTAACGATATTGCTCTTCTCCCTAAATCAATAGAATATGCTGGAGAAACATTTATGTTTAATACTTGGGTTACTTTCAAAGGTAAGTTATGTATTGGATATAAACATGTTTCTACTCGTAGTTCTTTTATATCTATTATAGTAGGGGATAATACGTCATATGATACTTACATAAATATTCTGAAAGTAAATGGTAGAGAAAAAGAAATAGAAATTATTATTGCTGAAACTCGTAAAATAGAGGAAGCATTTAATAAACTCTATCAGATTTTAATTAACGGAAATTATAAATTTAATTAATATGATTTGGATATTGTTGTTCTGCTGTATCGCATTTACATTGTTTTTCTTTGACAATCTTATAATGCTTGTCGGTAACTATATTACTTATTCTATGGCGGCAATTCGTAATAAAACTGTTACTGAAGTTAGTAAAACTGTAAAAATCCAGTCTCTTATTAGTACAATACTAATAATTATTTGTAGTATTTTGTGGACTACATTTATTTATCTTTGGAATTAAATAATGGATTGCCAAGATGGTGAAATAGGTAGACACGCCGGACTTAAAATCCTGTGGTCAGTAATGACCGTGCGGGTTCGACTCCCGCTCTTGGTACAAATTGGAATTTAAAGTGTTTTGTTGTAATTGGCTGTTTAATTATTATTGTTTCTAATGTTAAACCTCAAAACACAAAAGCCATGAAAATTCCAGTTTCAACTCCTTCGAGAACAGATGTTGTTGTTGATGTTATTAAACTTGAGAACGGTCTATATTCAGCTACTTGTGCTGAAGTAGTAAACGGTTTCGGTTTAGTTCCACTTAACAACTATGAGGTATTTAATGAAGCCAATGAGGAAAAAATGTATGTTCCAACATGTATGTTTAATCCTAAAGTTGGTGAATATCGAATGCCTACATTTGTTCGAAAAACCTTTGAAGATGCTCTTAATGATTGCTTAGACTTTCTGTATCTTGCAGATGGTTTAGTAAGATATTAAGTCTTCAAAGGGTAGCGTAGTGGTGTAATAGGTTGCACACAAGTTAATACAACTTGAGGTATTGGTTCGAATCCAATCGCGCTACTATTTAAGGTAAAAATGACCTTAAACTATATAATTAATATTTGTATAATTAAATTAGAACTAAAATGATTGATTTGAACCTTTGCAACTTGCCTTCCGGTAAGATTATTAATTTTCCCGCAAGATGTCCTATTATTTCTGTTGGAGCAGTATATACTATCACTGAACGAGATGCAGATATGCAAAATATTAAATTTGCTGATGGAACTATTGGCAATTATTATTTTGCCATTAATTATGTTAATGGTGTAAGTTTACCTCTTGTATACTCTTCTGTACGTAAAGCTAATATTGATCGTAACTTTATGGTTAAATGGTTGAAAAATCATGATAGTAGATTATAAAGATAACGACATTATAGTTCTACCTAATAATACTCATATTGAAAATAGTTTTCAAACGCATAGTATCAAAGATATGAAAGATATTATTAAGAGTATTAGAGCTATATCTAAAGGACATCATATAAGATATAAATATTATGCTATTCATGTTCGTACTATGTTTGGTATGATTTGTGAGTGGAGATCACATAATCTTTTATATTCTTTAGGTATTAAAAGAGCAAGTACTAAACATGTTGATTTAGAATTACATCCTAAGTGGTACTATAAAATAGGATATTTTATATTATCTTGTTGTTATTTAAAATGGTAATAATATTCATAGTCGATTATCATTATTTAACGCAGATAAGATTAAATATATCTAAATAAGCTAACAATAGCTTGTTACCTCTTACCATATCGGTTTTATATATAAAGTTGAACATCTGTATTACTTTATTATATAAAGCTGACATTTCGTCTATTTTGCATTGTTTTTATAAAAATATTATATAATAATGAGTAATATTATTAAACATGAACTTCCTGAAATAATATATGATAATAGTAATCATATAATTAAATGCGTAATTAGTAATATTCCTATTAAAAGAAGTATACGTAAAGAAATATATAAATGGATTGCCGATGAATGTATCGAATATAAATGTCAAAGTAAGTGTGCATTTATATGTATTATTATAAAAGCTATATGTTTAACAATTAGTAATGATAAATTCATTGATAACATTTATCAATTTGATCTTAATAATAAAGAGCAAAAAGCGTTTCCTGAACTAAATGTTAATAAAGTTGAATACTGGGCAAAAAAGAATAAACTTTGTGAACATAATAGTCATTTTTCTACTGCATGGTTTGATGGTCGTGATTATGATACAAGAATCGCTGTTCTAAAGCATTGTATTGATACTATTAATAAAAATATCGAACGAGAAAAGCGTGTTGCTTCCTCTACGGGGGAACAACATTAAAACAAATCAAATCAAATAATAACAAATTTAATTCATTGTAAAGTTATGGCAAAACGTCATTATGAGGAAAATGAATGTATCGCTGCTTTAAAGCGTCATTCGCTGGTTAACATTAACGTAGCTGACAAAGCTATTACTATGGCAGCAGAAGGAGTAGGAATTCATACTCTTGGAAAGATCGACTGCCTTGTTCATTATCACGGGTATTTTGCTCGTGTAGACAAGGGTTTTCGACCTCAGATTTATGTTCGTGAAAGAACAGATACCAAATCATCTGAACTTAAAGTCAAAAAGTTACGTATGGCTAATATGGTAAAGATGGATGTGCGAGTACCTAAAAAATAATGGTACATGCCTACCTTTAATTTCTCTGTTGTTAAAAAGAAAGACAAGAGAGAACATAAACCAGCTAAACAATATGTAGTTTTAAAGAAAGGAGTTACTGGCATTGTTCATATTGACATTGAAGGTAAATTTTATGTCAACTTGAATGATGTAAAAGTTCCTATTCTTAAAGAATGTTATTCTACCAAAGGTAAACCTTATATATTTTCTCGTAAGTTAAAACCTAATGGTAAAAAACTATGTATTGTACGGAATAAAAGTGATGCTGTCGAAGTATTTAAAGAATATTTACCTTTTTGTCCAGGTTGTGTGGTCGAAGGTAATATTCTTTTAAATCCTTTTGGTACTACTCTATTTAATATAAAAAGAGTAAAGTTGGAATATGAAAATGCTGATGCTAAATTAGCATTTTTGTATTGGAAGAAACATTATGACGAAATAGAAAAAAATAGAAATAAAGATAATGGAGTTTAACGTAGCTGGTGAGGCTTCGAATAAACGCATTGAATTTACAAAAGATCAAGAAGTGGCTATTAAGAATCTTATTGATTTTATAGCTACTCCTTGGTCTGATGTAGATTTTATTAGAGGTTTATGCGGAGCCGGTGGAACTGGTAAAACATTTATTACTGATTATATTATTAATCATTGTAAGTACAGTTTAAGTGTTATTAAATGTACTGCTCCTACTCATAAGGCTTGTCGTGTATTAAGCGCAGCTATTAATGGTAAGAAAGTAGAAACTATTCAATCTACTTTTGGTCTTCGTCTTGATTTAAGACTTGAAGACTTTGATCCTGAGCATCCTCAATTTAATCCTATGGCTTCTCCTAAAATTGCAGATGTTAAACTGCTTATTATAGATGAGGCCTCGATGTTACCGATTAAGTTATTAAACTATATAATCAAAACTTGCAAAGAGAATAGGGTAAAGATAATAATGCAAGGTGATGCCAGCCAGCTTCCCCCCGTAAATGAGAAACGAAGTGCGGCATTTACTAAATGTACTAAAGTTTATTACCTTAAACAAATTGTAAGACAAGAAGCTACTAATCCTATTAAGATTCTACTCGATATTCTTAGAGAAGATATTGATAACAAAACTTATCGTTTTCTTGAGTATATTAGTAGAATGAGAGGTACTGCAAATTACAATGAGTTTAATGAAGGATTCATTGTATGCGGTAAAATGAAATTTAAAGAACTTATTGATAAGTCTTTTAATGATGAACTATATACTAAGAATATAGATATGTATAGAATTGTAGCATATACTAATAATTGTGTTACTTCTTGGAATAACTATATTCGTCATTCTATTATTGCTGATTCTGATAAAAGTATTATTACTAAAAATGACTTAATTATGTCATATGAAACTATTGTTAATGAGTTTATGGAAACTGTTATTAATAATAGTGAAGAATATGTAGTAAAAGATATTGTTGATTATGTGGATGCTACACATGGATTTAATGGTTTTCTTGTTAAATTCCAAATGGTTCATGGTGGTATGATTACTCGTCCTCTATTTATTATTAATCATAGAGATAAGTTTAGTATTCAGAAATATTATCAGGTTATTACAACTTTGATAAATGATGCTAAAACTGCTCGTAGTGATAGAGGAGCTAAGTGGAGAGCTTATTACGATTTCAAAAAGAAATATATACTTGCTACAAATATTGTTGGTCGTGATGGTAGAATATTGTTTTCAAGAGATATTGATTACGGTTTTGCTATTACTGCACATAAGTCCCAAGGTTCTACTTATGATACAGTTTTTGTAGATGTTAATGATATGGTTTATGATAGGTACGGTGCTCCTTATTCAAACCAAGATGATCTTCTTCGTAGACTTTATGTCGCATGTTCTCGTGCTCGAAAAGAGTTAATATTATGTTACGGAGAATAGTATGGGAACTATGGGTAGACGTAGAGGGCCAAGTGGAGAACTTTGCAGAAGTGATGGTATAACTTTTGTACAAACAAAACTCGTTAAAAGCAGATGCGCATATTGTTCTAAATGTCCTAATAGGCTTTTTGCTGGAGATAAGGAAAACATTGTTTTTGGAGCTGGCACTATTGTAACCAATACTGTACTTATATTACCTACTGTTGAAGAACACTATTTTGATAATAGCAATATAATAAATATATTAGCTAACGTGTATAATTCTTATACTAATAGGAATATGTTTGAAGATGTTTATGTTACTTTTGCTACAAAATGTCATAGATTACGAGATTATGACACGTTTAGTGAATCATATAAACATTGTAAAGCTATTCTTAAATATGAATTATACAAAATTCATCCTACTGATGTTGTACTATTAGGGCCTTATACTCATAGTTTGTTAGGTAATGAAGACGTTTGTGGATATGTAAGACTTCATCGTCTTATTAATCCTAATGTTTTTTATACTGATAAACAGCTATGGGAGGTATTTAAAAAACACTTTGGTTTACTTATGAATCAATTATTAAGTAAGTAGTATGATAAAATCAAAGTTTTATGATGTTGAAATTCTAAAGAATTTCTTTTCTATTACTATTATAGATATAACTTCGTATCTTGAAGTAATGAAAGATGCTTGTGATGAAAAAGGAAATCCTATACCTCTTGTTCAGAAATTTACTGTTAAAGAAATTAAAGAAAGATTAGATACAGTTAAATCTGAAAATTATTATATTACTGATACTGACGATAGTCAGTTATTTCCTATGCTCAAAGCTATTAACGATATGAGACCTCACTATGAGAAAAATAGTAATGATGAAGATATTCCTGTTACAACTCATATGTTTGGTTATAATAACAGCAAGTATGATAAACTCATGGTTGCTGCTTTGCTTATGCACCATAATAATGTTAATGGTACTAAAGAGCTTATTAAAATATTATATGAAACTTCACAGAAAATTATTCAAAGTCAAAACGAAGATCGTTCATTTAATCAGAATGATTTTTATATGAACGCTTTGAATAAGTTCAAACTACCATATACAGATATTGATGTAATGCAGATATTTGCTTTGAATAAAGCAAGTGTTATGATAGATAAAGCTGGTGATCGTAAACCTGTTCCTAAAAGTTTAAAACAAACTTCTATTAATTTACAATGGTATGAGTTATTAGAGTTTGAACTGCCTCCTATATGCGAAAAAGATATACATTTCTATCATAATATTGATAGATATAAAGGAATGACTGCTAAACAGTTAAATTCTCTTCTTGGTAAGTGGGAAAGATTTATTATTGAAGAGTATATTCCACCTATGATGTATTATAATAAAAACGACTGTTTTATCGGTTGTGAAATGATGCGTCTTAATATTGATGAAATTCGTCTTAGATATAATATTGCTCGTTCTTATGGTTTAAATGTACTTAGCGCAAGTAGAAGTAATATTTCTGATGCGTTTATTGAAAAGTTCTATTCTGAAATGAGTGGTCTTCATCCTTCTCAATGGAAAGGAAAAAAGACTGAACGTAAAGCTATGGCTTTTAAGAAAGTTATATTTGACTTTATTAATTTTAAGACAGAACCTTTACAGAAATTACTACGTGAAATGAAAGAAGTAATAGTATTTTCTATTGGTAAAAATGCTTTTAGTAGAGAAGTGTCTATAAACAATGGAATTTATACTATTGCAACTGGAGGTTTACATAGCAAAGATATTCCCGGCGCATTATATAGTAATTGGCCTACCGATGATGCTTCCTCTACGGGGGAGCAATCACAAAAATCTTTAAATAGATTTAAGTATGTTCACTGGGACATCTCCAGCTTCTACCCGTCAATAATGGTGCAGTATGGGGTAGCGCCTGCTCATCTTGATCAAAAAGTTTTTGTTAAACTTATTAAGTGGATTAGAGATACGCGAGTTACTGCTAAACACACTAAAGGTGATATTGATGGAGTTCCTGCTAACATATTAGCTGCTGTTCTTAAAATTGTTATTAACGCTATTTATGGTAAACTTGGTTTTGAACATGGTGATCTTTGCGATCGTCTTGCTGTACTTAAAGTTACTATTAATGGACAGTTAATGATTATGATGTTATGTGAAGAATTGGAGTTGAATGGGATAGAGGTGATTAGTGCGAATACTGATGGTATAGTTGTTAAACTATATGAAAACAAAGTTGATACTTTTAATACTATTGCAAATAACTGGAAAAAGCTTACTGGGCTTGATGCTGATAGCGAAGAATATAAATGTTATATTAATAGAGACATTGATTATTGGTGTCTTAACTCGGTGAATTGCTGGAACTCTAAACAACTATTATGTTGCATGACAATCAGCAGCCAAGCGTCTTAATAAAGATGAAGGTTCAGAGACTATCGAAAAGCAACATTTTACCGATGTTGAACTTAGTAGAGTAGGCAATAAATATATTATTGTCGAAGCGCCGAGCAAATTTTATTCAAACAATTATGTTATTTCACACAATTATATTATATTTGTAGTAAACAAATATTAATTAAATATGGAAATATTATGAAACTTACAGAAAAATTACCCCATGTTTGTTGTGTGTATAAAATTACAAATACTATTTCTAATCTTATTCTTATTGGTTCTACTGTTGATCTTAATAAAAGAATAAATCATTATCGTAATGATATTAAAAAAGGTAATCCTCTTAAACATTATAATAAACGATTCCTTAAAGATATTATTACTTATGGTATAAATTCTTTTATTGTTGAAATTATTGAAGAATATGAATATAATATTAATACTACTTATCTAAAAAATAAAGAAAGCGAATACATTCTTCAATATGATTCTATTAATCCTGAAATTGGATATAATTTAAGATTAGACATAGACGGTAAATATATTTGTAATTCTTCAACTAAATCTTTAAAGAGTGAACAAGTTAAAGCTCAATGGGCTTTTGGTATAAGAAGTGGGCATTCTGATAAATTAAAAAGATATTGGGATAAAAATGAAGATAGACGATTAAGTCAAGCAGAAGTTATGAGAAATAATTTAACTAAATATGTTTATACTGTTAAAGATGCTCATGATAATATATTGTATGACAAGATTTCATATAATAAACTTGCTGTAATCGGACTTAAATGTGCTGCTACTCGATGTTCACAACATAAAACCAATTGTGTAATTAGTAAAGGTTATAAAGTTGAACGTATTGTTAAAAATGAAATTTGAAGATATAGTCCGACACTCTATGAAAGTAGAGATAACAAATATGCAATAATTACTTTATTCAAGAGTATAATGGTAAGATTACTGCAAAAGGAGCTTTAAATCCAAAGATGTATCTTGAAGATCTTAAAAAAGGTTATGATATGCCTATTGTTGCTGAAGCAGTAGTTAATTATTTTCTATATAAAACTCCTGTAATGGATACTTTGTATAAAGCAAAGAATATTCTTGATTTCTGTAAAACACAAAATATTGGTAAGCAATTTCATGTTGAAGAAACTATTGTAAAAGATGGTGAAATTATACACAAAGTTTCTCAACGAAATTGTAGATTTTATGTTTCTAATAATGGTACTGTCATTGAAAAAGTTAATTCTTTAGCTAATATTAGAAGTAAACTATGTGCTGGATATAAATGTACAATCCTTAATAGTCTTGATGATAAAGATATTTCTTTACGAGATATTAATTATCAGTATTACTATAATGAAGCTCTGAAAATTATTAATCCTATTAAACTTGGTATTTCACCTTCTCAAAAAGGTAATGTAATACATAAAACAAAAAGCGGTAAAGCTCTTCTCAAAAAATATAGTGGTATAATTCAAACTCTATTTGACGAAGATGGAAGTACTTGACCAATTTTATGAAACTGTTATTAATAAATGGCGAAACAATAAAGGTAAAGGTACTGTTCATTGTAATAAGCCGTTTAGTTATGCCACTTTAGCTGCACTTACCATTGGTAAATTTGCAGCTAAGAGGCCGGATGCAAGTATATTTATTGTTGTACAATCTTTTGATATGAGGAGAGAACTCATATCTGAATTTAACAAACTTAATGTAGATCATTCTCGGATTACTTGCGTTAGTCAAAATTATATTAAAACTGGGCATAATTATAACTATGATTTAGTAGTACTTATTGATGTTACACCTTTAAGTATTATTCAAATGTTTTGTGAACGTAGTAAGTTTGTTATGAATATACTTACAAGTTCTAAAGTTCTTGCTCCTCAAACTTTAAGTAAAGTTTATATTATACTTCCTTCTATTAATGGAGAAATAAGTGTCCAACAAGCAAGGAACGCTATGTTATGCTCCCCCGTAGAGGAACATCGAGTAGCTGTTACTATATCTGCTGATGATAGAGCAGAATATGATAAGCAGTCTGCTTATATTAGTAATACTATGGTTATTATTGGTGATATTAGAAATATTGATAGAATCAAACATGGTGATCGACAATTAGGTTTATCAGGTGCTGAAGTTCGTGATAAAATTGCTCGTTCTAATGGTTGGTCTGAGACACTTGATATGTCTATTCCTTTTAATAAACAAATTGATAGTGCATATAATCCTACATTACTGTATGAAAAAGCATGTACAGTATATGAAGTTATGAGAAAACGAAGAGATTTAGTTACAGATAATGAAGCTAAACTTTCTTATATACTTAATATTATTAAAGAGAATACTAATAAAAAGTTTGTTATTATTTCTAAAAGAGGTGAGTTTGCAGCTTTGGTTACAAAATACCTTAACGCTAATGGTATTAAATGTGGAGATTACCATGATTGTATTAAGAAAGCTGTTGCTGTCGATGATGATGGAGTTCCTATTCTTATTAAGTCAGGTACACGAAAGGGAGAGCCTAAGATCATAGGCTCACAAGCGATTTCAACGGCCAATTTAAGGCGTTATATTTCCGGTGATATACAAGTACTTTCGACAAAAAATAGTTCGTTAAACGGGCTGGAATTGGCGTGTGATGCGTGGATTATTACTTCCTCGTTGTGTGAAGATATTCGTACTATTAAAGGTAGGTTTGCCGACTTACATTTTACTACTAATCCTAATATAATTTACAATCTTTATTGTAGTGGCACGATAGAGGCTACTGCAATAGATAAAGTAAAAGGTAGTGCAATTCATGCAATAATTGAGGATACAGAAAAAAATTTATATGTAGATGAAAATACCGGTGATATTATTTTGTAGATTCGAATTTAATCCTTATAATTGTAGTACCAATTAACGTTCTTTGATACAATGATGACGGAACAAACTAACAAACCGAATGACGAAGCTACTGATGACAATGCCAAAGTAGCAATAGTCAAAGAGGATGTTAAACAACCCGTTACTGCTGTTAGTAATTTTAATAGTGGTTCTATTAATTCTCTTAATCTTTTAGATGAGAAACAACTTGCTTCTGCAATAAACTTTCTTGATAAGATTATGAGGACTGATAAAGGTGGAATTAAGTCTGTGAATGAGGGTCTTGCTGTTCTTATGAGAGCAAAAGACCTCGATATTCCTTTCAGTACTTCACTTGAACATATTCACGTTATTAATGGTAAAACGGGTGTTGACATTCATATCATCAAAGCATTATTGTCGAGGGCAGGTGTTACTTGGCGTTGTATTAAAAATTATGCACCTCTGTATGAATATACAGACGGCATTAATGTTTATGTTGATAACCTACTTCCGGACTATGTTGAAAAATGTAAAAGTCGTAAGGAAGCAGAAGAGAAACAAATTAATTCTAAAGATAAAGATGTAGTTTATGTTTATCCTGTTCAGTTTTATAGTGATATGCGAAAGACTATTTATAAGAGTTATCAATTAGATAGTCGTTTTGCTATTGCGGTTACAAAGACTGATGTTGACACGATAACTAAAAGTGGGAAATGTCCTATTTATCGTATTCCTAATCAAGCAGTCGATTATATTACTGAATATGAATTTCATCGTACTGTAAATGGTAGAGAAGTTACTGCCATTAGTAGTTTTAGTTTTTCAGAAGCTATGACTGCTGGTATGTTTGAAAAAGATACTTACAAGAAATATCCTAAAGTTCTTATTGGCCATAGAGCTTTTACTTATGGTGCTCGTGATATTGCATCTGATGTTATAATGGGCTGTATGGAAACCACTGAATTAAAGATTATTAGTGGTAAAGAACTTAATGATACTGAAATTGCTGACTTTGAGGAAGTCAAGTAATGGAAAAATTATTCCTCAAAAAACAAATCAAACAATTAATTTTTAAACACAAAGAATTATGAAAACTTTAGGAAATGTTAAAGGCTCTGGTTTTGGTTTTGCTGTTGTTGCTGCTGGACAGCGTAATATGACTGCTGACCCGCAGGTAATCGCAACCTCGACTGAGGGTGGTTTCCGTATTACTGGCCCTGTTACTCGTATTCTGGGTATTCAGCATGGCGATTATGTAATGTTTATCAATAACGTTGCTAACATTGATCAGGCTATTGCTAATAAGGTTGAAGAGCTTGTTGCTTTTGTTGAAGAGAATGGTCTGACTTGGGGTACTCCCGAAGCAGCTATTGCTATTCACAAAGAGTTCGATATGTGGGCTATTGCAAAGGGTATCCAAGAGTTTGACAGCAAGGGTCTTCCCGTTCTTGGTAAAGAGCGTCTTACTCAAAGCGATCGTCTTCGTCTTGTTGAGGCTCGTTTCGATGAGATGTTGGCTGCTGCTCTTGAGAGTGAGAACGAAGAGCTTATTGAGGCTCTTAACCGTGATGGTATTACGGAGGAAGAGCAGAAGAATCTGCTTTGTCCTTTTGTTCAGCCTGTTGAGGTTAACAAGTTTAAAGGTTCGAAAGCTGCCAGCCCTTCGAATGTTACGGGTCTTGGTGTAAACCTTACGTTTACCGATTCGAATGTTTGGGCACAGCTCAAAGCTGATCTTGGTGAAGCAGCTGATACTGTTAACCGTATTTATTCTGTTGATATTGATGATATCCAGAAGTGCATGATTAATGACGGTTACAAGGATGTAGAAGTTTCTATGCTTATCCTTGGCGAATCGGAAGATAAGAAGCCCGTTCGTGTTGGTGCTAAAAAGGATGAAGAGTAATTCCGTTCATTGTATCTAAATTGTAGTCGGAGTAGTAGTTAATTTACTACTACTCCGGCTATTTTTGTCTAATTAAACGTTTAATTAAAAAATTACAGAACTATGAGTGAAGAAAAAGTTACTAAGGCAGAAGCTGGCCAGCCTGCCGAAGTTGCTAACAAAAAGAAGCGTCGTGGTATTTCCAATGAAACCCGTGCTACAAGTCGTTTGAAGTTTGATGATGTTCGTGATGCAAATAAAGCTAATGGTTTGTTTCAAGGCCATCTTGAAAGCGTTGAAGTTAAGGACATTACTATTGGTGAAGAAACGACTGGTATGCCGTCTTTTAATGGAATGACTGTACCGAAGCTTGTTCTTACCTTTGCAAGTAATCATCCTGTTGCCAGTGAACGTCGCTATGTAGCTATGCAATTCTTGCCTGCTGAATCTAATGTGGATACTATTCCTAATGGTTCTAAGGCTTGGCAGGTTGACCGCATCATGGCTTATATGAAACATATTCTTGATGTTTATCTCCTTAAAGGAAGTCCTATGACTGGACAGCAAGAAGATGCTCTTACTCTTGCTTTTGAGGATTTTGACGATAATGGAGAATATGTTAGCGTAGATCCTACCGAAGTAATTAACGGTTGGCGTGTTCTCTTTGAGAATTTCGTTAACATTATGAATACTGGAAAGAATGGTAAATCTGTATATGTTACTGCTGATGGTAAAATTATTCCTATTTGGATGAAGCTGTTGCGCTTTACCAAGAATAAGGGACAATGGAAACCTGTTGAAGGTGGTAATCGTGCTGGTGATCTTGCTTTCCCCGGATTTGTTGGTGAAGGTGTTATCGAACTCTTTGTAACCAACAAAGCTCCTATTCTTAAAGTTGACGCAACTAAAGAAAAGATTGCTGTAATGGATATTGCTAAAACTCCTACTAATCCTGCTGTTCCCGGTATGCCCGGCGCTCCTATGGGAGGTGTTCCTGCTGGATTTGGAGATGGCATGGGTGCCGATAATGGTAGCCCGATTCCTGCATTTCCCGGAGCAGGAGAAGATTTACCTTTCTAATTAAATATAGTTAATATTTGAGTTTATATAATCCCCATACATACTGTTATTATTTATAATAGTTTGTATGGGGTATTTTTTTATTCTATGCGCAGAAATATAAATAATACTAATCTTAATAAGAATTATATTCTTTCAAAAGTTAGTCAAATCAAAATATTTTCTGTTTATCTTGGTATTCCCGAACAACTTATTCAACATTGTGTTGACACAGGAGAACTTATCTGTTCTACTTTAAGAATAGACAATCATCCTACTGTTGGTTTTAAATATGACAATAGAGGCAAACTAAAATATAAAGACTTTTCAGGTTTTCTATGGGGTGATTGTTTTGATATAGCTGCGTATGTTATTTCTGGTACATATAATAAAATTATTAATGTAGAAAATAAAAGAGATTTCATTGCAGTTCTAAAACATATAGCCCTTACATTTAGTGATATTATCTATGGTAAAGCCGTTGACCCTAATCTTGCTGGGCATCTTGCTGAAGGTCGTATTCGTATACAAAAATCAAAACCAATTATTGAATTTGTTAATCGTGAATGGAACACAGATGATATTGCTTACTGGGGAAAAATAGGCGTTGATGTTAATTGGTTAAATACTCATTTTATTTATGCGGTAGACCAATATTATATTAATCGACGTATAAATCCTCAACCAAAATATTATTATGACTCTGATGATCCTTGTTATGCTTATGTTCTTGGACGAGATAGCAATGGTATACACAATATAAAACTATACTTTCCTAAACGAAATAAAAAAGATACTCGATTCATTACTAATTGTAATCATCTTGAAGGTATTTATAATCTTGAAAGAGATGATTATGATTATATTATTATAACGAAGTCTACAAAAGATAGAGTTAGTCTCGACAAACAACTATGGATGATGCGTTTCCTCTACGGGGGAACATTTCCGTACAACATTGGAGTTATTAACATACCTGCTGAAAATTACAGACTTAGCACCGCTGAATATTATTGGCTTTATGATAAACTCAAAGATAAAAATCCTTATAATATTGTTAGTCTTATGGATAACGATAAAACAGGATTTTCTGAGGCTTATCATCTAAGAAAACAATATCGTATTCCAGCTGTTTTAATTCCTAAAAGTTATAGTTGTAAAGACTTTTCTGAACTTCGTGCTAAATATGGTTCAAAAGAATGTACTAAGTTTATAGTAGAAACCATTAAATATATTAAACATTATGTTAAAAGAATTGAATATATTAGGAATAAGAAAGAAGACGATAGTTGCCCGTTTTGATAAAGCACAAATTGCTGTTATGGAAGCTATTGATGAAAAAACTGAGAAAAATATTGAGAAACTTCATCCTTGGTTTAATGGTAAAGAAGTTATTGATAAGGATAAAATATTTTTATATGGTGAAGTAAACGTTAATGATAATGAAGATTGTAAGATTATTAAGCGAATACTGCCTATGTCTTCTGACATTGCAGGTAATCAAATGCGTAGTGGCTTTAATTACGAATCCGGTATTGTTAATTCTGTCGATGGTGAGTTTAGGTGGCATCCTGCTGTTGACCCTATTAAATGGTTTAAATACAATCACTGCTTATTAGGTAAACCTAAACGTGTTATTGTTTATAAAACTACTTTAAGTATGTTATGATTATAGATTATAAGGGAGAAACTTATGAATTTCCCGATCATACTTTAAATCATTTAGATTATAGAGATTTAAATAGAAAATTACAGTCTGAAATACCATCTTCTATACTTACTACTTTACTCAAAGATATGGATTGTACAAGGGAATATAGTTGTGGTCGTCCTATGATGACTGATTATCCTATGTACGCTCGTCATGTACAAGCCTATTTATATGTTATTAGTAGTATAAAAGATGATAGTGATGATGAAGTTGTCAACATTAATATTCGAGCTAACAAAGAGAAATGGATTGGCAAACTCATTGAAAGGCATAAAGAAAATCTTTTATTTGAACAAAATAATCCTTATACTCCTCCTGCTCCTAAAAAGAAACAAGTTAAACGTGGTAAAATAGCAAAATATAAAACTCACGATTTAATTACTGGAGAAGATGTTTATCTTCTTGAAGATACTAAAACTAAGAAACATGTTATTCGTAAGAATCCCGATGCCTTAGATAAAACCAAAAAGAGTAAGATTGAAACACCTTTAAATATGATGACATTTAATTTTTCAAAGAAATGACTGATAAAATTATTTACAGACGTAATAATCATGGTAATCCTTGTTATTGGTATGCTTTACCTTTAACAGAAAACACTTATTGTATTCATCACGGATTAGTTGGTGGTAAAGATATACTTACTACTGTTTGTACTAATCGTAAATCTGTTGACGAAGTTAAAAGTAAGTATAATGAAAAATTAAAGCAAGGGTATAAATATCTTAATGAATTAAGGGATGATACAAGTTGTCCCCCCGTAGAGGAACACTCCCTCCTCCAGTACTTGCAAACATATCTTCCGCATGATCGTACTACTGCTGATGGAACTTTGCTTCCTATGCTTGCTAAAATATATAATGATAACATATTTAATAAGATAAGTAATCGTCTTGGACAATTTAAAATTAATGGTCTGCGTTGTCTCATTAGTGCTGAAAGAAATGAAGGAGATATTTTTATTCCTTATAAACTTTTGTTTCAGTCTCGTGAGGGAACGTATTGGAAAAGTCTTTACCATTTAGAGAATTATCTTCTTACTGTACTACCTGAATGGTTTATTAGGAAAATGGTTGATGAAGATTATGTTTTAGATGGTGAGATTTATCTTCCCGGATATTCTGTTAACGAAATCAATCATTTTGTTAAAGACCCTAAGTGTATTGAAAATGCTATGTTGCAGTATTGGTGTTATGATATTGCAATGCAAGATTATATTCAATCTAAACGTATTGAAGAACTCTATACAATTAAAGCTCCTAAACATATTAAATCTGCAGAAGATCATCTTAACAATACTGATAAATTTGTCGTATTGCCTATTGTCGAAATTCATAGTACTGAAAAGGCAAGAGAAATGCGTGATAAATTTATTGATGTAGGTTTTGAAGGTCTTATTCTTCGTGATCCTAATGCTGAATATCAATTTGGCAAGAGAAATAATACGATGATTAAATATAAACGAACTACTGATGGTGTATTTGAAGTTATTGATATTTATCCGGAAGGTACTAAACGTAGTGATATTCCCCTTTTGTTATGTCGTAATGACGTTAATAACAATACTTTTGAGGTTCATGTTAATGGTACGTTCGAATACCAAAATGAAGTACTTATCCATAGAGATAAATATATTGGACGTAAACTATTCATTACCTTTGGTGAAAGGTCTGGGGTGGATAAAGTTCCGTTTCATGTAAAAGAAGTTAGGTTTATTGATTAATCTATGCCTGAGATTTTATCATTTGATGTTATAAATCCACTTACTAATAATAAACTACCGTTTTATAATAATACTAAAAGTTTATTATATATTCCCGGTCTTAATACTAAATACAGGTACTATATAGAATGTGCTCGTAGTGTACCTAACGTAGGTAGAAGATATTATCTTTTACTTAATAAAACCAAATTTAATAAAGATTGCCGTATATGTCATACGGACGGATATGGTAGACTTGTTATACCTGTTCGTGGTGAACTAAAAGAATATCTTGATGATTGCTGTACAAGAACAAGAAATATTGAAGTTGGTCTTATAGAACCTACTGAAGTTTATGATATTTATTATATTAATGCTGATAATATGTAACAAAGCGGGGCTATTGCTCCGCTTTTCCTTTGCCCAAATGTCAGCATTGCCACCTCTTGACCCCTACAATCAATTATATATACTAAGTAATACATTTGTTAAGGCTAAAATTTGATGCCGTGAAACAGCCTAAAATTTACTAATTTAATATAATAATTTTTTCACAAAATATTATACGAAATCAAATATTTTTCGTATATTGTCATCATGGAACAAAAATATAAAATTGTTATCGGAATTAGTGGTGCTAAAAATAGTGGTAAAGATACTGCTGCATCAATGATTCATTACATCTTTAAAAGTGGTATTACAAATGCTACTTATAAAGAATGGGCTTTAAAATATGAACAAACAAGATTTAAGCCTACTGTTATTCATTTTGCTGATTATCTTAAAGATATGCTTTCTATGCTATTTAATATAGATAGAAAACTCTTTGATAGTAGAACTTACAAAGATGAACTTTGGTATGATATTCATGGTAATGTTTTCTTTGATAAGCCTAAACATGATGCAAGATTTACTAATTCTGAGGAAATCTGTAAAGATGTAACTATTGATGATTTAAAGACTACGCCTCTTGCTTACTACATGAATAATTATCAATTTGTTTTTATTAAATTACGTACTTTATTACAGTATTTTGGTACTGATATTGTTCGTAATCAAATTGAGAATGATAGATGGGTTAAACTTACTATGGGTAGAGCATGGAATCTCGCCCGTAAAGAAGGACTTTGTTTAATACCTGATGTTCGTTTTGCTAATGAACAAAAATGGATTACTAAAACAGGAGGTATAGTTATTAAACTTGAACGACCTACTAAAAATATAGATAATCATGATTCTGAAGATATGTCTGATATTAATGCAGATTATACCGTAAATAATGATAATACTAAAATGGTGTTATTTTATAGTTTACTTAATATTTGTGGTCAGATTTATGAGAAGGCTGGTAAACATGAAACAATTATAAATAATATATAATGAATTACTACTGTTTACTTTGTGGAGTTTTTATAAGATATGACTTTAATCATTTTTATGATAAAGTATTTACTTATAAACCTGAAAATCATATATGTCCAACGTGTAGAAAATTTATTAACGATAGTAATATGGCGTTTAGGGAAGCGAATGTTTCCCCTACGGGGGAGCTACATTTAGGAGATAAAACAATGTTTCTAAGTAAAGCTATTGCTGCTAATGTTTGCAGTAAAGAACAATTAGAACAAGGTGTTGTGTTTTGTACTACTAAAGTGTTTGATGAATTATTTGCTACAATTGAATTTATAGAAAATGAAAATAGTAAAACCATCAGTTGAATTATTACCTATGAACCACACTATTGAACAGATGTGGTTAAATATGGAACGAGGAGCAAGACTTTGTTATGCTTCTAAACCTAAAAAAAGTAATACTTGGGAAGATGCTAAAATGTTTTGTTTAAAACATATTAAAGCTGGGCATGTAAGTATTGGACGACATGGTTCAGTTTATCTTAAAATAGCAGATCATGTATTTGCAGAAGAATTATATAATAAATATAAAGAATCTCCTTTTGTTTTAATGAATTATGATGATGGGAATTTATATATTACTACTAATTATCAATTCGCTTCTGAAAACTTTGGAAATAAATTTATAGAAAAATACTGGTGCGATATGCCGATTCCTGAAAACGAAAGATATACATTTGTAGTTGTTACTCAAATTTCTACTTCTCGTGAACTTAATCGTACTTCTCCTAATAATATTATGGAACAAAGTACAAGATATGTTAATTTCTATTCTAAAGGTGGAGTTATTTGTCAACCTTGGTGGTTTAATTTATTCACGAGATATGATAAAGATGTTGAAGCTGTTGTAGATAATGGTGATCTTTATATAACTTTTGATAATAAAACATGTAATTGGAACAATGTTTTTTGTGATGTTTTAAATTATGATAGGGGATATTATGATTCTACTATTAAAGCTTCCATTATTAAATGGTATAATGATTTCAAATTTTATAATAAGCAAATTGAATATGGTATGCCACCACAAGATGCAAGAGAATATTTACCTCTTGTAACTGCTACAAAAGTTGCTTATTCTTATAATATTAAAGAACTTATTGAAGTCATAAATAAACGATATTTTGGTACTACTGGAAAACCTCATCCTAATGCTAAAATTATAGGACAAATGTTTTATAAATATGCAAAGGAAAATCCAAGTCTTTATCATTATATAGATGAAAATGGTATAATAAAATCATGTCAATATACAGAATATATGGAGCATACACCTATTAAACGATACTAACATGAAATATGTTATAATGTCCTACATAGATGGTATAAGACAATATTATACTCACTATGAAAATAAAATTCCTGAATTTTCTGCTGATATTAATGAAGCAATGAATTTTAAAAGTGTTGCTGAAGCTAAACAAGTAAAAAATATGATTCTATTGTATTTTTTAATTAACGTAAAAAAGAATATAAATGTAGATATTATTAATGTAGAACTTAATGATTATGTATTATGAATTGGGATTGCTTTATACACGGACATAAATATAAAATCATGGAAAGACATGATTTGTTAGATGATAGAAATTATATTATTGGTAAAGTTATTGTTTCACGTTGTGAACTTTGTGGACGAATTACAGTTAAAACTATTTATACCGTAAATAACTATGCCAGACGTAAATACTGAAAAGAGCATCTTTAGTATTGAAGCCGATCTTGAAGCTATATTCATGGAGCTTGAAGATAATGGTGGAGAATTAACTCCTGAGCTTGAAGATAAACTAAAGATTACACAAGAAAACTTTGAGAATAAAGTTTCTAAGTATGTAAAAGCTATTCGATACTATGAGGATAATGTAACTATTCTTAAAGGTCGAAAGAAAAACATTGAAGATTTACTTAAAGTAAGAGAAAACCGTGCTAAACGTTTACGTTCAGTTGTATCTGATGCTGTAACTCGTTATGGCATTAAAGGTAAATCTGGTAATAGTGTTCTTGAACTTTGGGATGCAAAGTTATTTACAAAAAATACTGAAGCTATTGAATTCAAAGAAGATCGTATTGCTATTCTTACTGCTGAGTTTTTCGAGTATGCTCGTGAACTTTATAACCAAGGTATTCTTGAAACAGGTGAAGATATTGATCCTACTGGAATGTTAGATGCCATTAATGCAGTATGTATAGCAAAATATGGTGAAGATTTCAAACCTTTTACTATTGGTGATTTTGTTAATACTCGTTATACTATTTCCTTTAATTTAACTCCTAAAGAACTCCTTACAGATACTAAATATATTCTTAAAGCATTTAGTGCTTTAACTTATTGCGCAGATGTTGCGTTTTGTACTCCTAAAAATTCTATTAAAGGATATGTAAGTACTATTGACGAAAACGATTTAACTATTGCAGAAGTTAAAGTTAATACAAGTATTAACATTAAATAATATGGAAAAAAGCGATTTTGTTAAAAGAATAGAAAACGAACTTATACTTGCTACAAAACAGCAAATTATATCTTCTTATAGTGCTGAAATACTCGAAGATCTTTGTAAAGTTTGGAGTAAACATAGTTTAGATATTATCCTTAGTACTGATTCTCCTAATAAAATAAGAAAATTATTTAATGATCTTTGTAATGAAAAAACATTGTCTCCTGTAAATTTTGATACAGATGAAGTTATAGATCTTGACAATGGTTTTGTTGCATATAAAAGATGTAAACATTTAATTAAAAATACTGTTACTTGTACAATAAGCTATAATATGGCTTATCAAATTGTTTGCAATAGAGTTTATTATATTTATGATAAATTTTATCATAACTTTTATCCTGAGTTTAATAAAACTTATGCTCCTAATAAAGTTTATCTTTCTAAAGGAGGAGTTATTACTAACCAATATATAGAAAAGGTATATGTAAAAGGTGATATTTTCATGCCTAAAGATCCTGTTAATCTTGATTGTCATTATGTTAAAATAGATACAAATGGAAAATTTATTTATACTATTGATTCTCGTTCTAATAAACTTAAAGCTTTAATGGAATTTTATGAAGTTCCTATACTTACTGATGATAAGTTTAAAAATATAGATTTACGAAACTTTAAATTTAAAGAAAATGGAAACAATGTTAGTAATAATTGAAATATTAGGAGTATTTTGGTTATTAATGGCTTTTGCTTATTTATTTAAAACACAAGGTATCAAAGAAGCAAATAAGTTTGTAGTAGATAACTATAAACCTAATAATGTTTATAAAAAGTTTTTAAAGATTACTAATTATTGGTATAATGATTATATTAAAAAAGGTAAATATTGTACTTGTTGTTCAGTAGTATTATTTATTATGTTAATAATTGCTATTTTATGTTCAAAATAAAAGGTGCTCCTTTTAAACATTCCGGAGCTATTAATGTGTCTGATTGTGAAACTGCTGAAGATGTCATTAAGAAAGCTAATCTTGATTGGAATGTTGCCAAGTGTGAGTTGGTAGCTAAAATGCCACCTGCTCATACTTCTGATGAAATGAAAGAGGGTCATTTCCTTTACGGGGGAGCAGAATATGCAGATGTTAACAATTTTTACGCTACCTATCGTACTGATCTTAATTATCCTTTAGGGATTGTTAAAGGAAAATATACTCCTGTTCAAAATGTTAAAGCGTTTGAGTTCTTTAATGACGCTATTGGTTTTAATAAAGCTATTTGGCAAACAGCTGGTTGCTTTGATAAAGGTCGAAGAGTGTTTGTAAGTGCTAAATTACCTAATACTGTATTTGTCGCTGGTGATCCTATTGAAAACTATTTGATATTTATGAGTTCTCATGATGGTTCTACTGGAGTTAAAATATTGTTTACTCCTATCCGTGTTGTATGTGAAAATACGTTAACTGCGGCTATTAAACATAGTACTAATTATGTAAGTTTTAGACATACTGTTTCAGTTCATGATAATATTGTTATTGCTAAAGAACTTCTTGAAATTTGTGCTATGAAAGCTATGAGTTGTCAAGAAGAATATAGCAAACTTGCTCAAGCAACTGCTAAAGATAAAGATGTTATGCAATATATTTGCGATAGCGTTCTTACTCATGATGAACTTTCTGCTATAAAATCATATGGATACAATGTTAAACATGTGATTAATCGTAACTTTAATTGTATTGAAGCTGCAAATATTTCAATGCGTAAAGTTAATATTATTACTAATATGTGGAAATACTATTTTGAAGGGCCTGGCCAAAAAGAACAAGTTGGTAATTGGTGGGGAGCAGTTAATGCTATTACTGGTTATCATTCTAATGTAGATAGTGCAGAAGGTGATAAACGTATGGATAGTCTTCTGTACGGAGATAAGTCTCGAAAACTCATTAATGCGTTTGATAACGCATTTGAAATTATAAACACTAAACAAGCAATATAATGAACAAATATATTGGCGTTAAACTTATTGACGCAGAAGAAACTATTTGTTGTAACAAAGAGTTCTTTGACGATATGCAAAAAGCTATGGAATATCGTAGCGAAGTATTTAACAAAACGGGTAAGGTTTACAATATTCAACAAGGATATAAAGTAATTTATCCTGATGGGTATGTTTCTTTTAGTCCTAAAGAAGCTTTTGAAGCAGCTTATTTTCAGCTTAACAATGAAAAAGCAGATCGTATTACTGCCGAAGATGTAGATAATTTTGTTAAAGACCAAGTTTCTATTAAGATTGGAACTAAGACTACTAATACTACTTTAACTCTTCTTAATGACTATGAAATTAATGGTCAAGCAAGTTGTGTTCGTCCTGAGAACTATGATATTAAAATAGGTGAATCTTTTGCTAAAGAAAAAGCTAAGGATAAAATTTGGGAGCTTCTTGGCTTTGTATTACAGTGGGGAATTAATGGTATTAAAAAGAATAAGTAATGACACGAGAAATTAATTTTAACAAGAAAGAAGAAACTGATGTTACAAAGGATGCACCTGCTGAAGTAAAAAATGAAAAAGTGTATCCTGTAAAATATGAATTTACTGATAAGGAAGAACACAATAAAGTATTGGAGTTAGTCAATGCTAATCGTAAAGAAGAAGGTCTTGAACCTCTTGCGTCTTTACTTCCTATTAAAAGTTACGATACTGATGCTAAATATGATATGTTTGCTATTAAGCGGGCATATGATAATGATAAAGACTGCTGGGTATATGATACCTGTCTTCGTCTTGAACCTCAGAAAGGTTATTGGATTGCATTAGTTCCTCGTAGTTCTAATCGTAAGACTGAATGTTATCTTCCTAATAGTGTTGGTACTGGTGATTATGGTTATCGTGGTTCATATCTTTTCTCGTATAAACCTCGTACTTCTGCTGCTGTTCGCAACGCTATCAACATATTAGTCCAAGCTGTTTCTACTCTTTGTAGTGTTACAGGTCTTGCTCGTTGGCGTGCATCTGTTGAATCTCTTCGTGTTAATAACGTTCCTCCTTTTGAAGTAGGAGATCGTATTGGCCAAATGTCTGTTGAAAAGGTTCATGTTATCGACTTTGTAGAAGCCGATCTTAATCCTGATGAAACAGCACGAGGAGAAGGTGGACACGGATCTACTGGAAAATAGTGATTTATGACTGTTGCTCTTATTCGTACAAAAGGTTGCCAAGGATGTAATATAATGGTAGATATTCTTATGCAAGTAGTGAAAGCTTATGCTGGTTCTTCCGGCATAAGTTTTCTTATTTTTGATAAGACTAATGTACCAAATGTTATTCTTCAATATTTAGGAATTAAAGATTTTCCAACTTTAGTGATTACTTCATTTGAACGAATTGTTTTTGATGAAGAAGTTGTTAATTGTACTCTTCCTAAATGTAAAGGAGATTATTTTACTATTCTTGAGGGAACACAGCGTTACGTTGATGTTACAGCAGCTATTGAAAAATATAGATAGGCAGGGCTTCGCCCTGCGCTCCCCCGTAGAGGAATACACTCCTTCGAGTTGCCGATATTGTTAGTATTGTTATTGATGCTAAAGTTTGTAGTAGGTTATATAATAATTATATGAAATACTCCGAATCCGACCGTTTAAACGTGTCAATTCTAAACATAAAGAACTACATCAACTCAAAGAATTAATCAACTATACAGCCTATAAATACTTATTACATCCATTTAGCACTCTATAAGACTAACAATACCAGCGTTCCCTTTACGAACCACAAACAAAATAGCCCGTATTAGCACTAATTACAGTGTTAATACGGGCTTTTTTATTAGTACGAACTACAACTGGTTACTATTCTAACCAATCTACAATATTATCTACAACAGCATTTCGAATTGAATTGTCATCCAAACGATAATACTGATTATTCTTTTCTAATTGTTCAAGACGATTAATATTACGCATAAGAGGAATATTACCAATAACAAGACGTTTAAGTTTATTTTCACCTTTATAACGTCCGGTAGTATATTCAGGATTGAAATCATCATCAAATATAGCTTGTACACCAAGATTAAGTAGTTTAAGAATATCTTCAGGTAATTTAAACGAAGCAACAGGTGAACTCCAAAGAGTTTTACCCTCAGTAAATAATCCCCAAGGAGTATAAGAATTAGATTCAGTAATCCATCTATCAGCAGTATAAAGCATAAAGTTATACCAAGTAGTATCATAAAGTTCATCGTCATCATCACCACCTGTAAGCAATCCAAGAGCAATAAGACCAACCATACCGGCCATAATACCACCTAAATCACCTTGAATACGACGAATATTAGCTTTTTCCCATTCGGGAAGAGCTTTATAATTAAGCCGTAAATTAGTAGCAGTATTAATCATAGCTCTCGCTATATTCTTAATACTTTCCATAATAACAGCTTGAGTATCATCTCCATAAAGTTCTCGAGCTTGTTTAATTGTATTTCTAAACTCAGTACTAAGCAATGAAGCTAAAGCAACATAAGAACCTCGTTCAACAGAACCTCTAAATTCATTATAGTAACCACGTCTACGCCAACGTTTCATAATACCGGGATACATATGTTTATGATATTGCATAACGACACTACCCCACCAATGTTTTTCAATGTTAGCAGCACCAATCTTATCATAAACACCATGTATCTTTTTATTAACAGAAATAACTGCTATTTTAAACTTAGCAAGTTCGTCAGAAGTAAGTTTAGATTCAGGCTTAATAACAGCTACACCATTATCATACACAAATTGATCTTTAACATTTTCAAAAGAATCAAATTCAGCTTTAGCTTTTTTAAGTTCTTTATCACGTTCTTCAATGTATTTACGAGTAATTTCTTTATCTCCATACATTTGTAAGAACTCAACATTAAAGTCTTTAGTAAATTGAGCATAATCTTTTGCATTTTTAACGTCATTGTCGACACTTTCAGCAAATTGATTATAGTCTCGAAGTATTACAGGATTATCAGCAACTAATCTACGAAGAATTGCTTTATCTTTATGCCAAGCATAATGAGCAAAACTACCAATAGTCCAATTACCTTTATCATCTTGGTAAAGTTTATGACTATACATCATAGCAATCATAGCAGTATTTTGCATATAATGCTCACCGGATGATTGCATAGAATAAAGGAAATTACGTGCTCGTTGAATCCATTGTTCCCAGTTTTCACCTGATCTACGTTCAAGCATTTCATCAAGATTAACGACATTCATAGATTTAATAATGCCATCAATAAGATTTCTATGACCATCATCATATAGACCAGCAAGGATATAATGAATAGAACCAAGATAATCTTTATGAGCACGTGCCCAATCACCATTATCAAAGAATTCTTTAGCAAAACTTTCTCCAAATATATTAGTCCAACCAGTAAGTATGTTAGCAACACCACCAGTATGGTTGAAAATCATATATTTAGCAGAAGTAATATTCTGAAAAAAATCAGCAACTTTAGTTAATGTTTTATTACCTGATTTAAATTCACCGTAAATAAAACGATTAATATAAGTTTCAAGAAGTTCAATATTCTTACGTTGTTCTTCTTTCTTATATTCAGTATAACCTTCAACAGAATTAGATCTATCTTCACGAAGACCACCAGTTAAAGGAGCAGTTTTATAAGCTTGATTATCTTTAAGGTCTTGCAACAACAAATAAAGATAAGGTTTAACAGCTTCTTTAGCATTGTATTCAATAGCCCTTGCAACAAACGTTTCCATTATATCTGACATATTGTCATTAGCAAGTTCTATATCAATACGTGCATTCTCCTTTTTAATCTCTTCGTTTTGTTTATTAGTAAGTTCTACATATTCTTTATATTCAGCATCTGTTTCATCAGATAACTGAGGACGAATATTAATAAGATTTTTAGTACCTTTGCCTCGTAGTTCAGCAAACATATCAAAATCAGCAGGAGTATCATATTCATAACCTACTTCATCTCTCCATCGCATACTACGAGCATTAGTTGCAAACCCAGCAGCACCTAACAACTCTTTAGCGACTTCTTTAGGACTAATGTCTTTAAGACGAAGACGAGGAATATTATCTTTTCCTACCCAATTAAGCATACGGTCATTACCTGAATAAGCACGCATAACACTTTGCAGATAATTAACCATTTCTTTTTCAGCAGGACTTTGTTTAACATTGCTTGCGTAAGTAGGATTACCATTATAGTTATAACTATATTTGTCGTATTTAGAATTCTTTTTATCGTCTTTTACTTCAGACGTAACATTATCACCAATAGGATCATATTTATACCGAGAAGTACCATCAGGCCCATCTTTCACAGTTAAATTAGTCCATATAGTAAGAGGTTCATATTTACCCGTATAAGGATTAAAAACATGATTTTCTCTAAACCATTCATCCCAGCGTCCCTCTTTACGGGCGAGGTTCATAGCTTTAGTATAATATTCAGTAGGAGTAAACTCTATATTATCTTGAATAAACTTAACTGCTTCAGCTCGTTTATTATCAACATATTTATCATCTTTAGGTTCAAAGTATCCAAAAACATTATCTCCGGGTATTAATTGACCGTCTTTATTAGTTTTTAAACTACCTTTTTCCCATTTAGCAAAAATCTGAGACCAAAGAATAAGATTGTCTCCTGTAAGATTAGTAAGAGCCCAGTTATACTCTCTATTGAAAGCATCAGTATTATGTTTGAAAGTAACAGCATTAACAAATTTCTTACGCCAACCTTTATCACTTTCATCCTTAAGAAGTTCTTTACGAGAATTAGCTAAATCATAAAGTTCAGCTAAACGTTGAACAGTATCTTTACCTAAATCAAATAGTTTCTTAGAACTAATATGACCTTGGTCATCAACAGCTTGTTCAAGAATATTATTAATTTCTTGATTATATTTATCTAAAACTTCATCATAAGCATTAGATTTACGAGTACCAAGTTCTGCCCAGAATTTAGCATTAACTTGTTTTCTATCAGCAGGAAGTTCTCTAATAGTAGCAGCGACATGAGGATTATCGCTATCCATAGCATATCGACGTTCAAAAGCAGCTTTTAATTCTTTAATAACTGCTTCAGGAACTTTAGTTCCATCAACAATACCATCAACATCAATAATCTCCGGATGTTTATCTAAATACCATCTATAAGCATTTTTAAATTCATAATTAGCACCAAGGTCTTTAAACGCTTGAGAAATCTGATCTCTAAGTTCAGAATCAACACGTCTAATAGTATTAGCTTTAAGCCAATTATAAGCATCTAAATAATTATCATCTTTAAGCCTTTCATCAAGAGTTTCATAAGGATGATTAGCTTCATATCTTTTAATAATATCAAGATAGTACTCAAGATTCTCTTCAAAACCTTCAACAACTTCTTTTTCAAAATACTCTTCGTTAAGATTACGCATAGACGTAATATAAGTATTGAGAACAGAACTTTTATGGAGGTCTTCCATATTCTTCATAGTACCATCTTCATAAACATCGCTACGAAGAAGTCTTAATTCTTTTACAAGTTCATGACGACGTTTAAGTTGTTCATCAGATAAATCTGCTCTATTAAAATTACCTGTTCCATAAAGTTCGTGCATAATATATTTATAACGAACAAAATATTCAGGAGCATATTTAAGAACATTAGTAACATAAGCATTTTTACGAGTATAATAATCTTTTTGAATCTTTTGTTCAACATTATCATTATACCATTTATCTTTTTCAAGAAGCGCTTTATAATGCTCAATAGAATATTCACCATAAGTATCACGAGCTTCTTTTACAGCATCACTATATTTTCGTTTATCCTCAATGAATTTCTCATTATAAGGAGTAACAAATTTACCATTCCTTCTAACATTATTCCAATCAAAATTGGGATCTTTAGCAATAATATCTGCAATCTTAGTTTTTACAGCTTTAATACTCTCAGGAATATCTTTCATTCTTACTTTCTCAACTTGAGCTTCAATAAAACGAAGAACAACTTGTATTTGAGAATTATTTAATTCATGAATATCACTAAATACATAATCAAACCAGTCAGCATCACCAAATTGATCACGTAAATTAACAAGACCTTCTTTAATAACAGGATTACGACTAAATTGAGCAAAAGTAATATCAAATACGTTCTTCATTGCCGTAACAACTTTAATATTGTTACGAATAGAATTTATAGATTTCTTAATAGTATCAAGATTTCTTGCAGTTGCACTATCAAGACTTGTAACATCATATCTAAATATAGGGTCAAACGATTTACCAATAGTACGAGCTTCAAGTAAGAAATTAACTAAATCCTGCAACAATTCCTTGTCCTCAGCAGCACGTTCATAAAGCTCAACATTATCAATACTTAAACCAGTATCTTGGAAATTATTAATTTCACTATTGATATAGTTTGATAAATCACGATAAAGATTTGCAGCACGAGCAAATATTACATTAGTGTTTTCAGCAATACTTTGTGCAGTAAAGTTCTCAATACCATGACTTTTAAATATTTCAACAACTCTTTCAAACTTAGGATTCTTACGTGCTTTACGTTTAATATCATTATAAACTCGAAGAGCAATACGATCTATTTCATCAAGTTTATTTGTTTCAGAATTAGCATCATTAAGAGGAACCTCAGAAGTAGTAGCATAGGCTTCATCTAAGCCGAGGTGTTCCTCTACGGGGGAGCTTCTTTTAACTTCATATAAAGTAGGAGCAAATTGACTTATAGGACTAAACTCATCATAAATAGCTTTTTCAACAGGATTAAGTCTTGCAACAGCTTTAGGAGTTCTATTAATAAAAGCATTACTAAGCGCTCTTCTACGTCCAATACGTTTAACGGAGAACAATTCCTGCCCCCCCGTAGAAGAAACACCAAGATCCTGTACAGTAACATCACCAATATTAGGTAACATACGACGAACTTCAGTATTCATTGTAGGAATAAGTTTAACAGTCGTATTATCCTTTACATTAGCAAATTCTCTAAGTATTCTATTAACAAAATTATATTTGTCTTGAGTACCCAATCTCTTAACAAATGCGTTCATATCTGTAATAGCTGTTCCAGTCTTAGGCTGAACTATTCTTCCAGCAACATATTCTCTAAGATTATCAACTGTTATATATTTAGGATTCTCAATAAGGAACTGAGTAATAGAAGTATAATTCTTTGCAGCATCTTCAATTAATCCCTCATAATAAGCAGGAATATAATATTTATTATTCTTAGGATTAACACTTACATCATTGATCTCATTAGGATCAAGAGTATTAAGAGGATAATAAAAAAGACCAATACCCGGCTTGTATAAACTCTTATATAAAATAGTCGATTTAGAGCCGTTTGGCATCGTCCTTTGTATACGGATATACTTTTGTACGTCGATGTATTCTTTGTCGGTATATGCAGTATCGGAATCCTCTAAAGGGCTATTCTTGCCGTTCTCAATGTCTTGCACGGTGGCATATCCGGTAAAGTCGAGAAACTCATACCCAAGTTCATTAAAAGGAACTTCAATAATACCATTATTGAAAAGTTTATTAAAACGAGTATCACGTTTAGGAATAGTTACAAGTTTAATAACATTAGGATTTTGTCTAACAAACTTTTCAAACATATCATAGGACGCATTATCACCTTTAAGAAATGTAGCTAAATCAAAAGTTGTAGCAAAGTTCTTAGTAGCTTGTCCTACAATATTAGTACCTTTTTGAGCAAGTGATTGTTTAAGAAATTGAGCAGTTATAATTTTACTAATTGAATTCTTTTTAAATTTAAAGCCTTCAACTACAAAACTATACTTCATTAAATCATAAGCAGCAAGACGAATAAGAGGATTTTTAGAATAAGCAGCTTGATTGAATTTAGTAAACACATTTTCAATGTTTTCTGCTTTATCATTAAAATACATGTATTGACCACTAATACCTTTGTTTTTAATTTCAGAAGTATTAGAAGTATTAACTTTAATATAAGCAAACACACCTTGATCCCTTGCAAAAGCTGTTTGTATAGCCATTACCTTTTGAACAGGTGTTAACTTAGCAAATCTATTAATATCATATTGGGTAGGTTCAATAAAATTAAAACCTACTTCATTAGCAGTTTCATATGCAAGTAAACCTCTAACACGAAGTTGTTCTCTATCCCATCTATTCTTAAATGTTTTGCCTTCCTCTTCAATACGTTTACTATCAACAACAAACTGATTAAATTCATTAAGTGTCATAGGTTCATTAATACCTTCACACATATTACAAACAAAGTTAACAGCGTATTGTTGAAGTTCTCTATATTGACTACCAGTAAGTTTAGTATGAATAGAATCTTCGAGAGCTTTAATAATTTCAGAAACATAATCACTTTCAAGTGTAAAAACAAGTTTATTTACTTCAACACTTGTTTGTGTAGAATATCGCATAAATGCAGCGATATAAGGATAAAAACTATTATTAACATCAATATTGCCATTAGTATCTAAAGGATACAAAGCCTCAATAAGATTACGTCCATCTCGTACAGTTAATATATCACCGCCTGTTAATTTGTTTCGATACTCTTTAACTCGGTCTAATATATCACGAGTGGCTTTAATAGTTTGTTTAGCACCAAATTTATCAGGATTGCAGCATTGTAAATTAGATTCTATTTTCTTAGTAGTATTATAAAGTTTATTAAAATCAAGAATATTCTTAACAACAGCACTTAAATTAGGTTCAGATTTAAGATTATTTTCCAAACCTTTTTGATTAAGAACTATTTTATATTTAATTGCTTCTTTAGCATTAGTAGGAATTTTAACATCAGAAACTTTATTCAAAGCTTCTATAACCATAGGAATAGGAGTATATGTAGTTATACTGGAACCATCTGCAAGTTTAACATCATATTGACGTGCTACATTCTTTAATGCAACATTAATTGCATTACCATAAGAAGTAACTACTTGAGACTCAAGAGAGTTATATGCTTCAACAATAGCAGAAACTCCCGGTTGAGCAAGGAATAATTCAGCAGTATAATAATCAACACCTAAGTCAATAAGAGTTTTAAAAGTACCAAAGGTAAATTTATTCTCATTGAACAAAGAACCAACTTTAACTGCGTCAAGAATATGAGCAGTAGTTTGAGAACTATACGCAGTAACTAATTGGCCTACAATATTTCTATTGTTTTTACTATTAGCAAAACGATTATGCGTTACAGTATATGAATCTTTATCATCTTTAACATTATCATAAGCTTCTTCTATAACAGATAAATTATAACTATCGTTTTTAGGATAAACAACAGTTACAGCATCATCCATACTTAAATAAGCTTCACCAACATTACAAATAGAGTTAAAAGTATCTCTATTTACAGAAAAAGCTTTAAGTGTAGCACCTTCTTGTGCTTTTGCTCTATTCTCAATTTGAGATAAAGGGTTATAAGGGTTATCAATGATATTATTTCTACCAGCAATAATCTTATTTACTTTATTGGCAGCATCACGAAGATCATCATATTTACTACGACCAAGATGTTCCTCCATAGAACTATCATCTGACATAATAGTTTTAAGAGCATCAACCATTTGATTTTCAAGAGCAGCAGTAGTATTTTGAGCTTCTATACTCCAAGTTTTAAACTCTTCATATGTAAGATTTTCAGTACCACTTTCGTTAAGTTTATATAAATTATAACGAAGTTTAGTATTAGCTTCATCAGTCTTATCGTTATATTCTATTTTGAATAGTTCTCCGCTTTTAGTACGTTTAGCTATATTATAACCAATACCATATACGGAGTCAATATCAAAGTCAGAACCTGTTTGAGTAACCCATTCATCAGGAACAATAATAGTAGAACCATAAGCCTCAGGTAAGAATTCTTTTACCTTAATAACAATAACAGATTGTTTACCTTCAGTAGGAATACGATAAGCAATTTGGAACTGCAAATCTTCGGGAAGTTCATCAGCACGCATACTCTCAGGAATAAGTTTACTCCAACGAGGTAAACGAACTTCCATATATGCTTCTTGAATAACTTCGCCATCTTTAATTACAGCAGGATGATAAGCAAGATCATCACTATAACCAACATTAGTAACCTGAGCAGCATGCCATCCGGGAAGCATTTGTCGTGTAATACCTCTATTAAATATAGCTTGTGCAATACTTTCGAGTTTAACACTAACATTATTCATCCAGTTTGGCATAAGAGGAGAACCCATTTTATCAGTAGATAAATACTCTAAGAAATTACTATCTACTCCAAGACGTTGAGCTTCTTCTCTTGCTCGACGATAAATATTTTCAACATTAACTACTCCATGTTTAGATTTAACAGAACCATTAGGATTTATTTCCAACCCAAGATTACGAATAGTTTTATCAAAACTACGTTTAATCTTAGCAACATATGCTTTTTGGAAAGTATTAAACGCTTCTTGAGTCTTCTTAGAACCAGTAGAAATATTATCAAAAACTTTTTTACTAATCTGAACAGCAAGTTTATTTTTAGAATCCCTCATATGATCAGGAACTTCTTGCTGTTTATAAAGATGATTATAATAATAATTTTCAATACCATAACCATTCTTTAAAGCATTAGCAAACTTCTCTTTGTTTTCAGCAGTAACATTACCATTGTTATCCCAGTATTCCAAAACATTGCGTTTAGCAGCTTTATCAGTTTCAACAGTATTAATTTGATCAATATCATTTGCGACCATCATATCATATAATTCTCTAAGAGAACTATTTTCAGGTAAAAGTTTAGGAATTAAAACAAACTCTGCGTTCTTAATTTGACGAGGTTTAATAAGACCGTCAACAGGATCAAATATTTGATCATAATAAAAGTTCTTTTGAACTTGTATAAGTCCAGCTACATCTTCATAATTAATATCCTCAACTCCAACATTAGGATTAACTAATTGTTTAATAAGATTTTCATACTTATCATAAGTACCATCTAAAACTCTACGACGAATAAATTCATCAATAGTAATATAAGATTGAGCATCATTAGCCGTAGTTTTATCAGCAAAACCATCAACAATATTCTGAATACGTTCTAAAGCAGCAGCTTTCTCTTCATCAGTTTTAGCGTTAGCCATAAAAATACGTTCAAGATACTTACGCATATCAACGATATGTTTACTTGGACGAACAGTATTTTTAATAGTAATAGCTTTAAAACCATTACGAATATTAAGAACATCAGACTCGGCAGTGTTTCCTCTACGGGGGAACTTCATTTTACCAGTCGTACTAATACTATCTCCAATAGCTCTATCGAAATTATTACCACCATAGATTTCACCACCAGCTTGAATCTCTTTATTACGCTTAAATAAATCTTGTGGGTCTTTATAATATTTAGCATTACCTTCAAATATATCATCAAAAGCCATATAAGCCAATGATTGATTGAAGATTAAATCTTCTATATTTCTATCATTAAACTTATTGTTAACGATATTACTAATAGGCTTAATATAATCAAGAGCTTGCTTAGAGACATGTTTAATCCATTGATCTACAATATCTTCCAATGCAGCTCTATGTTCATCAGTAAGTTTAAGTTTGTAAGTATTGGCAACTTCGTCGAAACTATAAATAGAGTTCACTTCAGTTCCCCCGTAAAGGAAAGCAAACCTCTCATCGTTTGCCAGCAAAGAATTAACATCAAAATCGGTAGTAGCATAAAGTTTATAATACTTAAATGCGTTACCAACAAGATTACCATTATCATCAAAAATATTACCACCTTTACGATAATATCTATCAGATAATTGCATAATATCTTTATTAAAATTAGCATAGGTTTTACCATCTCTACGTTCAAAATTACTAAGAACAGAAAGAGCTTTAAAACCTGATTCCATTTCAGCAGTAAGCTGATTATAAATTAATTTATAATAAGTACTATTACGATTTATATTTCTATTAACAATTCCTTCACGAATACCATATTCAAGAAGTTTACTATCAATATTAGAAGAAATATCAGTAGGTAATTGTGTACCAGTACTTTCAATACCTGTACGAACAACATTGATAAATTTACCAGTAGCACTGCGTGTTGCTTTAAACTTTACAGTAGCAGATAATCCACTTGCTTTATCTGTATAAGTAAATTTAAGTTCAACAGCATTATTATCAAGCTTAGTAGCTTTATAATTATTATTTTGAATTTCATTAGGAGAATCAGTAATTAAATCTATAAGGAAATCGGCATTAACATTATTAGTATTTTTACTATCTAATTTAATATTATAAGTTACATTTCTATTATAGAACTTTTTCTTATATTTATCAAATGATTCATCATCAACTTGAAGAAGATCAGAAACACTATATTTAGGAGCACGGAAAATATAGTTCTTAGGCGCATCAGAAGGAGTACGAGCTATATATCCAGCAATACTAAAAGGATGAGTTTTTTCATCATAACGAGAAATAGGATTGTTAAATGCAGTAAGCATGGCAACTAAATAGTCAGCGCTACTCATACTTGCATAACTCGATGCTTTACCAGTATCTTCATTTTGCATACCAGCATATAAATAAGCATCTAAAACATCCTTAGCATAATCATTAATAACAAAAGTACTATCACCTGTTTTTCTAAACATACCATACGATAACTGATTACCAGCTTCGTCAAATTGGTCAAAAAGAATATGATTAGAATGAGTAGCAGGCGATTTAATATAAAATTCACCTAATGTACGAAGACCAGCAAAACTATCTTCTTTATTACCATATTGAATACGATCAACAATAGATGTTATCCAACTTGCATTAACAATATCAGAACCAATATTACCTTCAGCATTTCTACTGTTTAATTCATTCTTTACATCAATAAAAGGAGTAAGTGCTCTAACAATTTTATCTAAAGCATTAGAAAAGTTACCACCAAAATATTCTTCAATAGTAGGCGATTCAGTTTTATTTTTAAAAGCATTAGCTCTTGCTTCATCATAACGTTGAACAGCATCATCGCCTTGCTGTAAAAGATCAATAAAATTATTTACGAGACTACGATAATTACTTATTTTATCTCCATAATTTAAATAAGAATCAATATCTTGTTGAGAAATATTAGGAAGATATATTGCAAATATAATTTTAAGTTTATTATTAGCAGAAGCTAAATTAACATCATAACCAAAACCTTCTTTTGCTTTATTAGCACTATTAATATTATCCAAAGCACTCATAACAGTACTAATATGATATTGAATGCTTTCATCTTGAATAGTAAACTTTAATCTATTATAGCTATCATAGAATACAGAAGTCTCAGGATCAACAACACGATTACTCTGATCTATATTAATTTCATTTCCAGTAACGCTAATAATAGCTTTCTTAATCTTAGGCTTATTAAGTTGAGTATATATTTTATTAGCAAGATTAGAATTATTTTTAAGAATATCATAAAGATTAATTAAACCAGCTTTGCTCCTATCTTTATAAGCAATATCTTTAACTGATTCAACAAAATTGTCAATAGAAGACCTATCTGCCTTATTAATTAAGGTTTGCATTACCTCTCGATAATTCATACGAGTAGGAACACCTAAAGGATTATTAGTATCAATAATTCGAGAATCAGCAGATTCTAAATTAACAAGACTATTAAAAAGATATTTAACGTCATCACTGACAATTTTATCAAAACTACCTTTAATCGCATTATCACGACTAAATTCGCGCATCATATTATCGACAGCATCGCTATCAGAATTAACTAATTGCAAATCTTCTTCATCACTTGCAATAACTTCATCATAATTTTCAGTACCATCAAATACAGATTTATTCACTACTCCATCTAATTTAGAAGCACTGAATACATAATCCATAAAATCTTCATTATTAGCACGAATATTACGAATAAGTTGCATGAAGTTTTTCTGATGCGCATTTCCAGTACGACGAATAAGAGAATAATCTAAAGCATAAAGCAGTATTTTAGCTTTATTTCTTTCTTCAGCAGTTTTAGTAGTATCACGAGCAGTATCAATGAGTTCTGTTCTACGTTTAAGATAACCGCTTCGTTTAGATTCATAAGCAGGACTATTGACAATATCAATAATCATAGCTTGATATTTCTTTGTAAGATCGGTTCGTACAGGAACATAAAAATCCGATCTCCTACGAAACTCAGTATTGCCATTTCGCACAAGATCGGATATAATATCAGCTACATAATTGCGTGCAGTTACAGCTGCACTGCTGGAATCAAAACCGTATAACGGAGTTCCAGCTTTGCCGCTCACATAATTAGATACAGCAGGGAATTTAATATTATAGAAATTACGAAGAAGACGTTTCAACGTATTTCCATTAATACCTTCAATACCTTTTTGCTCATATTCTTTATTAGCTACATCATCCTTCTTAACATAATCAATAAATTCTTGATTATTGTCAAGAAACATGGCCATAATACGAGCCTTTTTAAAATCACCCTGTGCAACATCATCAATATGAGCTGCAATTTTAGGACTTAAATTAAGTCCAAATTCGATACAAGACATAAATGTTAGTTTATAAGTTTCACCAATACAAACATTAACTGTTCGTCTTAATTAGTTAATAAAAATATTATAGGAAAAGCCCATTTAGAGCCTTTCCTATAACATATAAAGAACGTGTGGAATAAGAGTATTAACAGCGGAAATTAATGCCGCCATTTTGGACGAAATCAGCTATTCCGGGCCTTTCTCGTTCGTCGTAAGTATCAATTAAAGACTTAATAGAATTTACAGCATGAACAATTCCATCATCAACTTCAGTAGTAAAAGCGCCTTTAATAGTAGGTATTTCAAACAATTCCAAATCATCATCAAACTCAACCTGTTGATTCATATTTTCTTTAGTAGCAACTTCGATCGCATCTTCATCAATATCAATAGGTTCTTCAGTTTGCTGAGTAGTATCCTCATTGTTAACTTCTTCTTTATTAACAAGAGTAACATCATTAGTATCTGCAAGTTCTCCAATATTATTACCAAGTAATTTATATTCTCTTGCCAATATACTATTATTTTCAACATTATCAAAATCTATTCCAAATAATTTTAGAATAGCATCAATAAGTTTTTGAAAAAGAGACTTTTCTCCAGCTTCAATATTACTATCTCCACGAGTAGATTTAAGCTCATTCATAGCATTAAGAATAGCTTGTTGAGAAAGACTTTCAACTAACCATTCCTCAGCAAATAGTTGTCTAAGTTCTTGTTCATTAAGACTATCCCTAAGTTTCTTAGGAAGATTATTAATATAATTATCAACAGTAAAGTTATTCTTTGCAATCCATTCAATAATGGATTTATATTTGTCAGGTTCAGCATTAATCTTTTCTACAAACTCATTGTAAATATCAATAAGTTCATTAGTAATATCAGCACGTTTTCTATAACCACTTTGTTCAAAGTATTTATGAAATTGTTCATGCATAAGAATAGTAACAGCTCTACGAGGATTTACATTCGATTCAGAAACAAATCCATTGAAAACACTAATTCTACCAGTGTTAGCGTTGTAAGCTCCACGAGCATTAGCAGGGCCAGTTCTACGATAATAAATTTCAGTAGGAATAAGATTATTAGCTCTTAATTGTTTAATAAGTTCATCAGAAACATTTAAACGTTTGAGAACTTTATCAGTACTATAAGCAGTATTAGGATTAGGATTACTAAATAATTCAAGTGGAGCAACAATAGCCGGAGTGTGTTCCTCTACGGGGAGGCTACCCTTTTCTTTCTTTATATAAAAACGATCACCGTTTCTTTGAAAATAATTACCTCCACTATCTACACCTTGATAAGTATTAAAAATATTATTTTTAATAGCAAAATCAGTAAAACTATTATAATCCAATTTTACACCACCGAGATCAATACTTAAAGCATTGCCATTTTTAGTAGTATAATAAGTAGGTTTAGCACCATTTTGGAATTGTCTAAAACCAAGATATGTTCTGTTAAAACGAGTATTAGAAAGAATATTATCTACAAGTAAAGATATAGCAGCTTCATTATCTTTAAACGTACTAAATGAAACTCCTTTACCATTATTATAAACAGTAATACCAGTTCCATTTTGAGTAGTATTATTACGATAACGATAAGCAACAAAAAGATAGTCATTAGTTCCTTTTTTCTTTAAAGCTAAAGCGTTATTACCGCTTTTAGTAGGCCCATAAACTATATCAAATCCAGTAAATAAATTATTATGACTGTAGTCTTTGCCTTTACCTCCAAATAAATCTTTGACTTTACGAACAAGATCATCGAAGTTTTTACCTTCTAATCTATCTTTTAAAATGTTAGTAAGTTCTTGACGAAGACCATCAGCAAGTTTACTATTTTTGTCAATAAGATTAAAATTAGGTTCAGACAAAGCATATACAGGATGTTCACCATCACGAATAAGTAAACCAATAGTACCAGTTCTTAAACCATTAGCTGGAAAAGTTTCAGTTCTACCTTCAACTTGAACCGTACCACCATCAATAACGGCAATCATATGATTATGAGTAGCAGTAAAATGTAAACTCTTATTTGCAATACCTTTAGGAGTATTAGAAATAATAGCTCTACCTCCATCAAGATTTTGAAGAGTAAAACGAACCGGTTTATCTGTCTCAATAGCATCTTGAATATCATATGTTTCCATATAATTATTATAAACACTATCAATCCAATTATGTAAACTTAAACGTTTATCTTCAATAGTAAAAGCATTTTTATCTTTAGTAAATAACTTACCTAATTGATCTAAAACATATGTAGCTTTATTATTAATATTATCTCCTAACTTAGACGGAAATTTAATACCTCCATCATTAATAAGTTTGGCAATTAATTCATTATTAAATACACTATCTGCAACAATACTTATAGGAGTTTCTCCATATTTCAAAGGATTAGTAACTCCACTTGTAGTATTAGCAAGATAATTATAAAGAAGTTCACGTAAATTAATACCATCTTTTTGTGTACCAGCATCACTACCAGTAAGAATTGCTTCAAATACTTCATCAAAATTAGAAGTATAAGAACCATTATTATTTTTAGTAATAGTATAACTTAAACCTGTAGTTTTATAATCACGTACAGTAGAACCATTATTAGAGACTTCTACTTTGGATAACAAACCAATAGGAACTCCAATTTTATTTTTATATAATAAAATACTATTTCCATTAATACGAGCTTCAAGCGCATCACCATCTTCAAGAGAAGCAAGAATAGCTTGTCTTTCAGCATCTGCTAAACTATTAAAATCATTAGATGCAGACACAGTAATATAAGAACCTGAATTATCATAAACAGTCTTACTTTCAATAAGTTCATTAAGATATTTATCAGCTCTTTCAAGTTTATTAGTTAAAGCTCTAAGACTTGCAAAGCCTTTATAAGCATTACTACTATTAATAAACTTATAAGGAGAATTAAATCTTGAATCCTTAGAATTTTCAATATAAGAAGCAAGATTCATATAAATAAATCGAGCATCATCAAAACTTATATCTTTGTTTTCTAAAAGATTAGCAAATATATGGTCAACATTAATATAAGTTTTAGCATTTTTATTAACAGAAATTTTATTGGTTTCAACAAATTCTTTAAGAAAATCTTCAATAATTCTACGATCTTGAATACCTTCAATAGAACTTGTTAAAGCAAAAGTAGTACGATTTTGATTCTTTTCAATAAAACGAAGAGCTTCTTCGATAGCACCATCAACTACTCTTTCGTAAACATCAGAATCAACATTATATTCTCTAATCTTATTATCTAACTTCTCACGAATAAAACGATATTCTTCGCTTTCATGATTAATACCGTCTTTAATAAGTTTATCGAATATATTTTTATATTTTTTATAATTATGAACAATAATACTACGAATAGTATAAATAGTAGGAGTTTCTCCAAATTCAGCAGTATATTCTGCATCAATATCTTCAATTACTTTAGCTTCAGTAGGAGAAGGTTCAATAGGAGTTTCAATTTCAACAGGAGGAACATCTGCAAGTACTGCCTGACCAGTATCATCTGTTATTACTTCTCCCCCCGTAGAGGAAGCATCTCCGGCCTCATCAGTATTTGCAGCATCATCTGTAACTACTTCAGGAGCAGGTTCTGGTACAGTAGCTTTTTCAGCAGAAACAGGTTCTCCATTAACTTCAGCAGTATTAGCAATAATTTCATCAGTCTTTCTCTTACCCTTTAAATCAGCTTCTAACATAGCATGCCAAGTACGACCACTATGGAATCCAATATTAAGAGTTTCAATTTCCTTTTGTAAATCATTAAATATACCGCCATTATTTCGTAAATCAAATAAAATGTCTTCATCAGACATTCTATCTGCATTTTGCAGGATTCTATCTTTTACTTTATCATAAGCAGAAGTAATCTGTTTTTTAACAGCTTTATCAATAGTAAAACCTATCTCATTATATCTATCTTGAATTTCAGCATCACTTTGATTAAGAAGAGCATCTCTTAAACCAGCAGCAATTTCAAGATCATTTTTACGAATAATTAGATCATTAAGAGCTTCACGTGTTTCAACCTTACTCTTTAAATAATCTTTAGCAATATTAACAACTTCTTGATTACTTATTTCATTACCAAGAGCTACACGCTCTGCAACTTGTGTAGCAACATAAGGATTCTTTTTAAGTTCTTCAATATAGAAATTATAACTTTTAGTCGCATTATCTGTTTCGTTAATACGTTCTGTAATATTTTTATTAGAAGGTTTAAGATTGATTTGGTCAACCTTTTCAATAATCTGAGCTACTTTATCATACTCAGCTTGAGGATTATAATTGAAATTATCAGTATTGATATTATCTATTTCAATACCTACATTACTTGCAGCATTACGAAGTGCTTCGCTACGAAAACGATTACGTGTTCTTTCACGAGCTATAATAGCAGTAATGTTTTCATTATCTCCATTAACAGTATTAGCTACTTTCCAGAGTTCGTTATAGTATTTATCTTTAACGTCTTCAACTCTTTCAAGAATAGCTCTATCTAATTGGTTATTATCTTTGAAATTCTCATTAATATATTTATTAAGATTAGGATTCTTAAGATATTCAATAAGAAGCTCTTCGTTACCAACCTCAACAGCAGACATTGTAATATCAGTTACAAAGTCATTAATAAGCATTTCTTTAATAGTTTCTTTATCAGTAGTAGGGTCTAATTGACCATAAATAGCAGAAGATTGATTTTTATAATTAGTAATACCTTCAACTGTTTTCTCAGCATAAGGATTGCGCCCTTCATTTTCAAGAATAGAAAGATCATTAAGTAACTCATTAAATTTAACTTCACGACCTTCAATTTCTTGTTCTCTTAGCTTTTCAAAAGTAAGTTTTTCAGGAACTATATCATTTTCATGTTTAGCTTGTTGTTTCTCCCAAGCATTAATAACTTTGTTCTTAGCAGTATCAACAGCTTGACCGATAGTTTGAAAACCAATACCTCCAATATAACCCCAAAAGGCTTGTTCCCATATTTCCGGGTCAGAAAGATAAGAACTTAAATCACGAGTTTTATAATTAGGATTAAATATTTTTTCAACATATTCTTTTCCTCTCTCAGTTTGAACACCTTGCCAACCTTCTTCAAAACCTTCAGAAAGTTCAGCATAAAGAGGACTATCTAACTTCTTTAAAGACTGACCAATTTGCCAAAGTTTACCATATTTTTTACTTGCAGCTTTAGCACCTTCAGCTGTAAGACTTTCAGCACTAATTAAATTCTTTGCACGAAGGGCAGCACTGGCAGCAGTTTTGCCTACACCTTTATAAAGATTAGTAAGGTTTTTTAATTGAAAAGCATCTAAGGCTAAAAGCCACATATCATTTTTAAATGTTTCTCCTGCTGATTCAGAAGCAATAGCTTGAGCAACTTCATCATCAGTTAAACCTTGCCAATCAGGGCGACGAGAAAGTATATCTTCTTTTTGTTTCTCGTCCATTTTAGCCCAACGTTCTTTAGCGCTATCATAAACTTCTTGATAAACACCACGAGCTTCTTGATAGTTTTCAGCAGTACGCATAAGTAAAGCATCAGCACCAAGTCTGCCATATTTTTCTATCATAGCGCCATTAAGAATAGAATTCGTAGTAAACTTAGTATTCTTAGGCAATTTAGTAAGAGCAGCGCCTATACCATATTTACCACGTGTAGCGTATTTTAAAGCTTTGTTAGCTTTAGTAAGTTTTCCCAACGCATTAGCAGCACCTGTAATACCACGAGCAGGAATAGCTAAAGATAATGTAGAAGCAATAGTAGTGAGACCATTAATCCACCAACCGGAATCAGTAAAATTAAAAGTAGAATCAGGGTCTTGTTCATATACTTCTAATCTCTCTCTAATAGAATTTTGTGCATTTTCAATAGCATCACTAACAGGATTAGTATAATCGTTATAGCCTTCATTTGCAACAACATTATAAACAGAATCAAATATATCGCTAAATCCTCTAAGAGAACCTAAAACTATTTCATTAGTAACAACTTGACCAACACCTCGACCAACTTGTTCAAGAAAACCTTGGTTCTTAGCACGTTGTTTATCTGCTTCTTTAAGATCACTATTAACATTTAAATATACATCGTAATTACGATATTTATTATAAGTTTCGCTGTCAATAGACTTTGGTGTGCGAGCAATAGCATCTTTATTAAGACCAGAATAAGCAAGAGGATTTTCTTCTATATTATTAGAAGTGGGGACTTGCACTGATGCAAGTCCCTTATCACTCTTTAAATTATTAATTTCTTCACTACTTAGTGGTTTCATTGTTTTGGAAATATTGTGCTATATAAGCATTAATATAACTATTTCTCATGCCTTCTGACATACCGGTAGCATCAAGTAAATCTCTATAAGCAGCAACAGCAGATAATTGTTCTTCTTCTGTTCTTAAAAGACCACTACGAGCAGCGGCATCAAAAGTTTTCCAAGTAGATGCTTTATTAACAAAAGTATAATCTAATCCACTATTGATAGGAGATTCAATATCGCTTGCTTCATAAATAGCATAACGACTTTTATCTTCAGGATCAGTACCTACAACAAATCTTTGACCAATAATAGGAACATCAAATGCTACGTTTTGATAAAACAATAATTCAGAAGTTTGAACAGCAGCAGCTTCTAAACTATTATTATAAGCGTTAAACGCAGGATCATTAATACCATCTACAATGATAAAACCTATGTTAGATTTAGTATCTTTAAGCGAACTTTTAAGTTTAGCAAAACCACTTCTTGCAGCAGTAGCACTTTTACTATCATCCGGCAATAAAGTAATTAAAGGATGATTACCTTTAATTGTAGGTATATGTACTTGTTTATCTGCAATAATTTTATTGTCTCCAATACCACTTCTTGCCGCATCTAACCAACGAAGTTCTTCATCAGTAGGAACACGATAACGTCCAGTAGGATAACCGTTATCATCTAATTCATTAACGTATATTTTTTTATTATTAAGAATACCCGGAGTAGAACGAAGATGAGAAATATATTTATTTTGTTCATCTTCAGAAAGTTTATCATAATAAGTAATTTCTTTACTATCAGAAGCTCCACTCTTATATTGTTGTAACTGCCAATCACGAGGATTAACTCCGAGATTTATAGTAACAGGAACTTCTTTAGTATTATTTTCAAATACTTCATCAGCATTTTTAGTAAGTTTCTTTACTTGTAACTTAAATACATCTGCCCAGTCATTAGGACTTAATGTGGAAGTAATATTAGCAATAGGTTCGGCTACACCTCTAACAAATTGTCCAGCAGATGTAGCAGATTGTCCCATAGCAGTCATCCAAGCATTACGATCGTAACTTAAATCTTCTACTGAACTTTTATCTGCTCCAAGTCTAACAACTCTCATTTGAGGACTACCGCCAACTTTACCTCTAAAAGAGTTCCAAGCACGAGATAAAGCGCCCTTTTGCTCATAAGCATTGCCAGCAGCAATCATAAAGTTCGAAAGACCATCAGACATTTCTTTAGGAATAGTTACACGAACTCTACCATCAGGAAGATTAGATTGTTCAATATTATATTTGCCTAAAACTTCTCTACCACCAAGATTTGAAACAAAAGCGTCAAACATACGTTTATCAGCTAAATCAACACCAACATAATCGCCATCGCCATACATAGCATTAACGATATTAGCATTTTCCTGTTTAAATCTTTTAGTAGCTTCATCATCATTTTCACTTATAGGACTAATAGAACCACTTTGAAGTTCTTGTAAAAAACTATATGCTGAACGAGCCTCTTGTGAAACACCAGCAGTAGCTTGTTGTAAAGTAAGTCTGTCAGCAGCAGTAGCTTCATTAACGGCCGCATAGGCTTTAAGTATATCATCTTTTTCAAATTCTCCAAGCGAGGTCTTATTAAGAAGATTATTAACATCATCAAGAGACATATCTGGAGTAACAAAAAGATTTAAATCTTTGTACCTATCATTAACAATATCATTAAATTTAGCATAAGCTGCTTTATACCTTGTTAACGTTTCGGGATTAGGTGTAGCATCAATAGTTACTAACGGGCCAGAAACATCAGTTGTAGGAGCTGAGGCAGAACTTTGCATTGTACTTGCAGCACCTTTAGCAGCAGCTTTAGCTTTAATAGTCCAAAGATTATTAAGTAAACTATCGTTGTAATTATTCTTACTTACAAAGTTATTATATTTCTTTGCAGCAATAAAAGGATCAATCTTATCTTGAACATATTCATTAAAGGTTTTAAGCACACCTTTACTATTATATGCGTCAGTAAAAATATCAGGATTTCTTTCATGCTTCCATTTATCAATTTTAAAGTCTTGTTCGAGACTTGCTTTGATAGCAGGATTAGCATTCATAGCGGCAGTAACTGCTGCTTGAAGTTTATCAGCACCAAGTTTCTCATAAGAATTAGTAACAGTATTAAGTCTTACTAATTCAGCTCCGGGAGTATAAGTTTTAGATGTTTTATTAGTATTAGGATCTAAAAACATAACATTCTCATAAGTACCAGAATCAGGAGAAACATATTTAAGTGCAGTAGTAAACACTTCATTCATGTCAATTTGACTAACAGGTCTTTCATTAGGTTGCCATTTTGTACCACCAACTACTCGACCATTATCGTCAGTTATATCTTGATAATTATATTTAGTACGAGAACGATAATAATTCTTATAATCTTCAGACAAATCATTACGCTTGTCTAAATTATCCATATAAGTCTTATAATCTTGTTGAGCCCTAAGCCTACCAAGTAAACCCGGGTCAGAAAATATATCTCCTTGTGCTCTTACAAGATCATCTACTGCACCAGCAGCATTACCGTATTTAGTATTTTCACTAAGTGTTGCTCTAATACCGTCAATCTTTTGTTGACGCCAACCATCTTCGGCTTCGTTAAGATCAAGTTTAGCCATTTCAGTTTTAAGAGCAGATTCAAATTGAACAGCTCTTTGATGGCCTTGTTCTAATTCACGATATGTATTGCCGAAAGTATCAATATCAACAGGGCTGACATTGCTTCTATGAATAGGATTAAACGCTTTCATAATAGTATATTATTTCTTTTTGCCTTTAGCATTACTCTTTTCTTTACGTGTACGTTTACGTGCTTGACTACGAGTTTCATCATCACGTATATAATAATCTGCATCAAATCCTACATCCCTTAAAAGTTGACCAGTAACATTAGGATTAGCAGCAGAAATCATAGCAAGATTATTATTAGTATTTCGACGTACTTCAATTCTACCAATAAGATCTTGAATACCACTATTAAGTCCTTCAATAGTAGAAACAGTATTTTCAGCAAGCATTTCTCGTTTCTTATTCTCAAAATCAGCTTTACCAGCAGCCCAACGATTATACTGCTCAACATTACGAGCACGAACAGATTGCTGATTCATTCTGTCTTGATTAATAAGTTGAGTTTCTATATTCTCTTTATTGGCATAAAGTTCATTACTCTTTAAAAGAGCATCGACCGAAGCTCTTCCTTTACGGGCGAGCGCCACTCTACTACTTGCAGTATTAGCATCTACGTCTCTGTAATATCTATTAACAGTTTCTCGAAGTTTATCAATCTGAGGATTAATATTAATTCGAGTTTTCAATTTAGCAGCAGCAATAGGAGTAGGAGTTTTGCTATATCGCATACCTTTTATAGTATTACGATTTCTAATACCACTTGCTAAAGCTCCAATAGTATTAGCTCCAAGTCCAATATAATCAGCAGGAGTTAAAGTTTTGAAAGCAGGAGTTTCATGTCCCTCATAATCATCAGTCTTAGATTGAGGAATAATACCTTCTTCATATTCAACAGGTAATGCTTTAAAACCAAGTCTATTATTAATCTTATCTTGTTGATCTTTGCTAATAATAGGATCGTAACGTTTATATTCATCGGTTCCCAAAGCAGCTTTTACTTTTCCCCCCGTAGAGGAAGGCACACGGATAAGCCGCTTATTCCCACCAATAGTAACCTCTACAAGTTTATGTTTAGGACTCTCTCCTCCCATTTCTTTTTTATTTTTACGAAGTTCAGGATATTTACTATAAACTTTACTTTTAACATCTGACCTACCATGAAGCCCGGCCAATCGCAAAGCGTCAACAGCATCAGCTTTTGTAGGAATAGGATAACTTCTGCCACCTCCAGCAAAATCTCCGCTTTTAACTTTAGGATAAGGTTTTTTAGAAGAACCATAATCTTTTGCTCTACTTAAACCTCCAGCACGAAACTTCCTGCTACCATCATCATTAAGTTTATTTCTGTCTTTAAACTCTTCTTGAGCATTAAAAACATCATTAGGATTATCTCCACCAAGAACTTTCTCAGCAGGACTTTGCCCATTCAAAATAGGCTGTGCACTAAAGACTTTAACTCCATCTTTAGAGAGGTGCATTACTTCACCATCTTCTACCTCAAGGCCACTCTTAGGATCAGCACCAATATCAATACCACCTTGCTCGTGCTTGCGACCTTTCATATAATAATAGTTTTTTCCAAGAGGAATAGCTTCTCCTCCAGCAACTATTTTAACACTTTTGACTTTCTTAGCCATTTTAAAATTATTATATAAAATTTTGTATTTTAGGCTTTCTGTTTGAGTTATACCGATAGGCTTTACATTTATTCAGCTTACTATATAGCATACAGATAACAGCCTGCAAATACTTTTTATTTACGTTTAATACGTTTACGACCACCGCAACGGTAATTCTCAGCCCGGTCTTTATACTCATTATTAGTAGGATTAGCAGGATTAACAATATTGCCATTTACAATTTGTTCTCCATTACCAGCATTTTGTTGATAATCAGGTTTTTGAATACCAACTTTAGGAGCAGAACTACTGAAACCAACTGCCTTTTTAACTTGTTTAGGAGCAGAAGTACTTTGAAACAAAGAACCTACAAGACCTCCAACACCTCCAGCAGCACTACCAATCTCAGAACCCATAGCAGCTTTCCTACGAGTACCAAGTCGTGCAGTTGAAGAAGTAGCATATTTATTACCAGCAGCAGGCTGAACAGTATTACTTTCAATAATACGTTGTTTCTTAGCTTCTTCAGCTAATTGATTATTTTGCAAAGTCTTTGCACTACCAGTATTAAATTGAGGAGTAGTATTAGTAGGATTACCAGAAGCAGCACTGATACCATTTTGAATACCAGCAGAAAGACCTGTAATCAAATCTCCAGTATCTTGCTTAGTCCATTTAGAACCAGCATCTGCACCAAGTTCTGCTTTCTTTCGTCCACCACAACGATAAATACGATTTACAACTTTCTTTTTACGACTTACTCTATCAGTATAACCACCCATTTTTAAAGTAACTTTTTTTTGATAATCTTCAACATAACTTTGATCAGCGACTCCAGAACTCATGGCCTGAGCATTTTGATAAGTCTCAGTCTTATTTTGTTCTTCTTGTTGTTGTTTAAGCATTGCCGCTTCTTGTTTACGCTTCTTAGCTCCACCAATTAAAGAACCTGCAATACCAGCAACTGCACCAATAGCGGCACCAATAAAAGCTTTTTTACGTTTAACTGCAACTTTTTTCATAATTGTCTATTTTTAACAACACTGCCATCAATGTTTTCAAATTCAATACGAAGATTATCTTCATTTTTAAATCTAAATTCAATCACAAAGAAGTTTCCGTAAAGCCTTGTATAAACATCTTTAGCAGTAGGATTAGGTTTATTAATATCGTTACGGAAATAATTAAAGTTCCAATTACCAAGTTCAAACCAAGGTTTCTTATAATCACCCGGATTATAAACATTAACTGCAACATCTATATCTCCACTATCACACATATCATTAAAGATTCTAATAATATCTCCGGCATAAGGAGTTTGCTGTTCCTCTACGGGGGAGTAAGTAAAATCTTCTTTGGCAATACCTGCAACTTTACGTAACTTATATTTAATAAACTCAATAAGTTTAATTACTTCGTATTCACTATTAATAATAATATTTATATAGCTACTAAAAGTATCGTTACCTACGTAATATTTTTTAGAAGGAGTTTTACTATTTACCATCAGGGTGGGAATGACACCATACCCGTCCTTTTCTTTAAAAGTATAAACTTCATCGTTGTCATTCGGAGCTTCAAAAACTCGATTCAACATATAAAGTTTAATTTTAGTATTAAATGCTTCAGTAAAATAATAATCATGTAATGCAACAAAACCACCATTATCGTAATGATAACTTAATACATCAGCGTTTTGTCCATCGTTATAATCAAATTTTATAAGTATGCGTTTGTTAAATTTATCATTTGCAAATCTAACATTAATAGGGCTGACTTTTTTAAGCCATAGTGTAATATCTTGGTCGATAATATTAAGTTTACCATTATCGAACTGAAATAGTTGACGGAAATCATTATTATAGAAGATATAACCAAATTGGTCAACAACAAAACTTAAATCATCTTGCAGTCCTCCATAACCATGATCAGAAGTAAATACCTCAACATAATTAGTATCAAAAGCATCAGGTTGTGCTAACTGAATATCCTTATCTTCAGTTTTAAGAGTAGCATCTCCATTAAACATAAACAAACTATGTTGAGTATGTACAAGAAGATAAGTACCTATACCAATAAGGTTAGTAATAATACCTTTATTTTCAGTAATATTTTTATAACCTTCAACAGGAAATGTTCTCCAAGCATTAACACGACTCTCATCTTGAATCACATTACTACGACGAACAGTTTTATCATATTCTTCTACTGACAATACATCTTCTCGGTAGTTACTGTATTTCTTTATGTTAAAGTCATCAGCAGAACCTTGTGAATTAGCAAATAAGTCAATACTATTTTTAGGTTCTACAATAGCACCAGCCCAAGTAGATTTTTTATCAGCAGTTTCATTATTTACAGGAAATACATATGCTTGAGGCGTATTGTTAAATTGTTTACTCTCATAGAAATATGTATCATAACAAGGGAATTGAACATAATTAGCAAAAGGAATCATGTTCTTATATACTCTACGAGGATCACCAGTAAACTCACTCACTATATATTTAGAATTATTTCCTCTAAGTCGACGTATAGTAAAATCTTCAGTATTGTAACTCATTCCGGGATTCTCATAAATAATAACTCCATCATAAGTTATAACACCGGGAAGACCATTAATAAATAGTTTCTCTCCAGTCGAATATTGTATATCTGTCATTCGAATAAGTTCTTTATTCTTGGACATATACAAGTTTAAAGTATGGCTGTATAATGTAGCTAAGTATACATTAATATCGGGTTTATAAGAACCCGATTCATAAGCAAATAATGCAGTATTATCTTCAAGTTGAAGAGCGGAACCTAAACCTACACGATCTCCTTTAGCAGCATCAGCAACTACTAATTCAAATTTAGGCATTGCGATAATATACTGAGTTTCAGTTGTTTCTCCAGCTTGATTACTAGTTCCTGTAACAGTTTTAGGAACATCAGTAAGATCGTAAATAATTTTATTTAAGTCAAAAGGATAAACAGTAGAACCATTTCTCGATATACTATCGTAATAACGAATCTCAGGTGTATAACCACCTTGTAATTCAATTTCAAGAACATTATAATCAAGTTTAATAGAATCAGATATGTCAAATTTACTACTATATAAAAACATAGTATTTGCCATCCTACAATTAGAAGTATCTAAAGTATCTTGGATATTACCATTAGCGCCTCTAACTTTACTAATAGTTCTAAAATCATTACGAGTTAAGAACCCAGTAACACGTTGGATAGGTTCAAATTTCTCATAACTAATAAACCATCCAATATATCCATCAGGAAGTTGAGGAACATCAACATAAATACCATATGTATAGAAACTATGAGTACCCCAATCATAATCGGGATCAGTATAAAATTTCTTCTTAGGTATTCTATGAAGACGATCTCCATTATTATTTATATAAATACCAAAGTTATTTCCAACAGCAGTATTTACAACTTGATATATACGTAAACTACTGTAATCAGAATTACCCATAAAGGTATTATATATCTTGTTTACAGTAAGTTTAATTTGATCTAAAGTTCTTGAAGTATAAGGAGTAGTTAAATCAATATCAGGTTCACTAGAACCATTATCAGCAACTTTATATAATCTGTTATTAACAATAGCAGAATTTAAATTACTAAATGTGGTATCTTCTGGAACAAGAACATAAAACACATCTTTATTTTGACTAACAGAACTTGTAAAATTAATAGGAAGAGGTACAGATTTTTTACCACTTACGGGGTCAATATATATCTTTTTATTTTCAAGTCTATAACCATTAGTTACATGACCATATTTATCAACAAAATGAATAAAGAAATTATATACTTCATTAGGAATAAGTGTAGTCCTTGTACGTCTGTTTTCAAAAGTAGAAGCATTATCATATACTTTTTCAACAGATGCCATTAACCAATCTCCTACATTAATTTCAAAATAATAAGAACCGTCATTAGGATCAGAATATACTCTAAGAACGTTACCAGTAGTACCAGTAAGACCATTATAGAATTCTACATTAGCGGGAATCGAAACAGTACTACCACTTGATTTAGCACGTAAATATATTCTACTTAAATCAGTATCAGTAGCAGTATCAGTAGTACTACCTCCAGATACTCTAACCTTACGTACAGTACCATAAGGTAAATGTAAAAATTCAGCAGCAGTAATACTTGTACCATTATTCATTCTACTATACGGTACAAAATATTGTAAAGGAGAAGCTTGAGCACTAGGATTATAAAACGTAACACAATATTTTATATTACTATCTAATGTAGGCCCATAATAATTACCATTGTTACTATATAGTCTTACATTTATAGAATCAATAATAGATTGAGTTATCTTATTATTGTTAAGAGAATGTTCTTTATAGTTAGAAATATAAACTCTATTCTTATAGTTTATAATATTTCTAACATTAAAATAATTATAATTTTCTTCAATAAAACTTTGAAGATCAACTTCAACTAATTGTTGAATATCAAAAATATAATCTTGACTATACCAACTTGAAGTTTCATTCTTAATAACTCTTACATCAGAAGTTCTCCAAGATTTAGTATATTTCTTAGAAGCACAAACTACACCAATTTGATAATATTCAAAATTATCAACAATATTATTAATATTTAATGTTATTTTGAATGTATTAGCAGCTACATCTCCATTAGAGCTTATATCATCAAAACATCCAGTACAAAAACCATCATCGGGCCAGTTAGTAAGAATTTTATTATTATCAGTATATCCGGGTTTAGCTCCAAAAGCATATCGCATTATTTGAGTTTTCTCATAAGTATCCATAAATATAGGATAACCTATATGAAACCATTGAGTATAATCAACTTCGTTAATCTTAAAACGAATATAAATATAATGCCAGCCTTTATAACAAGAACCTGCTATATAACTAACACCACTAAAACTCGGAAGTTTAAGTTCAGGAGAAATAGCTAACTTACCATCAGGAAGATCTAAATCTCCACCTTCAACATTCTTAGAACCATCAGTAGGAAAATGACCAAGATTAATAGTTTTTAAAGGTATATCTTTATTTTCTACACCATATTCGGCAATAGAAACAATAAGATCATTTTCAACATTGTAAGTAAATGTACCTTTAATTCTACCTCCAGACCAAATCCAATTAGAAGTACAATAGTATAAAGTATTATCTTTTTCTCTATATCTAAATATATGATGATTTTTATCATCATAACCAGTTAGAGCGCCATCGACAAATAATACAACTTCGTCATTACATGGAATATAGCCTACAATCTTCCATGCAGTACTTAAACGCTCATTTAAACCAGCTTCTATTCCAGCAATATTTTCAATACCGGGTTCATTGGTAATGCAACTCATGTCCCCACTAATCATCACATTCTTTGCAAGAGTCAAAGAAAGATTCTCGCAATCTTTAGGATGTTTATTAAGATTAAGTTTAGGAACAATATTCATAATTATTCATCACGTCTAAAAGTGAAATTATAGAACATACCTCCCCAAGCATTACCATTGTATTTTCCTTGACCATCAATAGCCACAGAACTCTTTGCTTTACTACGAAGTTCAACCCAAGCTACATAAGGATTAATAGCAGGATTGTTAGCATTAAGATTTAATACAGGATGTTTCATACCACGAGTAAGCATTTTATACATACAATAAGCACCAATAGCTTCAATCAATAAACCATTGTTAGGAATCTCAGGTAATTCACAATGGTAATAATCGCTATAATAAGTCTTTACTTCTTCACTTTCAATAACGATTTCGTCCGTATCAAAATTAAGTTCAATTTGATTTTCACCAACAAGAACATAATTATGATAAGTTTTACCATTACGTTTTACTTCTTTAACATTGTAACGATCAGGATAATCTTTATCAATACGAGTCTCAGCAAACATATCAGGCCCATACGCAGCATTAGGATTATAGTTAATACCAGTAGTACCTGTTCTCATTCCACACTGTTGCTCCCCCGTAGAGGAACAGCATCGTTTCCCATTTGCATTTGACATCATAGGAACCTTACAACCCTGCTTATCATAAACAACAAGTCCTTGCGCTTTAATAGCACAAGGAGAATAAGCAATACGGTCTGTAACTTTCAATGTTCTTTTCTTTCTTTCAGTACTAAGAACTTTTAATTGAGACATAGCATCAATAGACCAAGCAGCAACACGAGGAATCCAATCACTTGTATCGGGATTAAAGTCGTTGTCTATTTTTGCTATTATGCGCTCCACGTTTGTATTTGTCTTGTTCAGCATTTCGAATATATTTTAAATAATCCGTTGGATATTTAAAAAGCATAGCATTAAGTTTATACTTAATATCAACTTTTAAATTAAGAATTTCTTCTCTACTGTTACATTGACTTGCAACCTCTTCTTGACTTTTACCTCTAAGAGGGACTGCAATATATTCAGTAGTTTTAAATTCTTGCTTGCTTCTATGTAGTATTTTGCTATTAACAATATCTATTTCATAATAAAAATTATCTTGTCTGTAAACTCTATAATCTTCGACTTCATACTTAATACCACGAGCTTGATACCAAGCAGCTTTTCGAGCATCATAAAGTTCTTTACCAGCGGCAAGTAATTCTTTCTTTTTAGCAGCAGTAGCAGCAAAATCAATTATCATTTTAGGTTTTCCAGTAGTCCACCTACTTATCATAAGATCACCTATACCATAACCATAAGCATAAGCATATCCGTCAAGTATTGCTTTATGAACACCATATCCATAAAACTTATTAACTAAAGCCTTAAATTCTTTAAAAGTTAAAGAAGAAGTATTTTTAGCAATTTCATAATTATTTATATGACGATTGCAATGTTTAAGTAAACCACAATATTTAACAACTTGTAAAACTAATACTCTTTTAGGCCCAGCATCAAGCTCTTTAAGCATCTTATGTGCTTTCTTAAAAAGCAGTTCTTCACTATTATATTTAGTCATTCCCCATTCAATAGGATATTCTAAAAGTTTAATACCAAGATCATAAAGCTCTCCAACATTCTTAACTAAATTGTTTTTACAGTCTAAAAGAATAGCATAAGCAGTCTCATACTTTTCTTTATAAACAGGAATGTTTTGTTTAGCTTGGTTAATAAACATATAATAGTAATCGTTTATATTATAATCAGGTTTCATATGTTAGCCTCTAAGTTTATTCATTTCAGGAGTCTCATTAGTTTGACGATGAATCTCTAAATGAAGCCTTTGATAAACCATATCTTTGACAGCACCTACAAGATCTTCCGGCAATAAGAACTCATCGTCATCAATAGTAAACTCATTACTAGTTTTTTTACCAGCAAGAGTTTCAGTTTCTATAATATGAGGATATTCAAATACAGATTCAATAATAATATTTTTAAGATTTACAATATCGTTACTGGGAGAAAGACGAATATAAATATATCCATTAATGTAATCATAAGTAGCAAGATTACACATACCGGGAAGAAAATTATTAAACCTTGCAGAAGCCTCTTTAGCAAAAGGTATTTCATGAGGATTATTAACTCCAGCAGTTCTTACAGAATGAAAAGGAACATTGTGAGGAAGACGAGTAGGACGAGGAACTTTTTGTGTAGTACGTTTAATAACAGGAAGTTTAAGACCATCAGTACCTTGTAAATCTCCATCAGGAATATCAATAATACTAAGACGAAAACGCTGTTGAAGCACTTTGTCTGTAATAGAGTGATTATTATAACTCTTACGAATAAGTTCGTTACGAGCATGAATAATCTCTCTTTTAATTGCAACACGAAGAGCATTGTTATTAGGCTCTTGAGCAACGTGTGCAATCTCAGAAACAAGTTGATTAATAGAACTCATATTATCATTAATAAAATTATGATACACACTAAAGATATAAAAAATATTCGGAATAACTTGCATTTCTGCAAAACTTTTATAACAAGACAAACAAAAAGGCTCGACGTTAATACGCCGAGCCACACAAAGAATAAGAAAATAAAGAGTTTAAATAGCCTTAAAGTACTCCCAGACTTTATCATCACCTGCGTCTATATCTTCAAACCAGTTAACAACAGTAGCTTCGATAATCTTTTCTTTCATCTCATCTTCGCTAACGTTACCAAACCATTTTTCATATAGAACAACGTTATCATGATATTGAGCATTAAGAGCAACATAAACATCCCACATGGTAATATTACCATTAATACTTCTAACACGTTTATCGTAAACCTTTTTGGCATCTTCGGGAGTAAACATATGACGAGTAACTTTATTACCTTTACTATCCATATGATACATCTCTTCAACTTGCCATTCTCCGTACACTTCGTCAAAGTGAGGGCCTTTAATCTTTTCATGTATATCACACATAAGTTCCCAACAAGCATCTTTATCCTCTTGAGTCTTATATTCAAAATGATTATCAAAACTGCTAATAATATCCCAAGCAGTTTCATTATCTAATCTATGCGTAGATTTATAATGATCTACCATTTCTTTAAACTTGTGCATAATCTTAAACGTTATATTGTTTTAAAACATTTCTAAATTCTTGTATATCTTCCTTATCTAAACAAATAGCTTTGTTCATAAAAGGAATTTTAATTTCAACAGCTCCATTTCCAATTGCCATCCCATGTTCTTCCTTTACGGGGGAGGAAATAAGATTGTCAACGACATCATTAAGAATACCGTCAGCATCAATCATTCCCTCTTCATTTGCAATTAAAGACAATGCTTTATCTACTTTAGAAATATTATTGTTAATAATTCTTGAAACAAAAGGACGAACAAAAACATTAACTAATTGACTATCTCCTGATAAAGCAGTTAACTTACCATTGAAAAATTCAATAAGTTTATTAATAATAATATCTTTACTTACCATAATTATTTATCATTAATAGTTTTAATAAATTCGTTATATGTTAATTCGGGATTAGCTTTTGCTGCAATTTGAAACTTTTTAAATAGTTCAATTTCTTTATTAGATTGTGCAACAATCTTATCCTTACTACTCTTAATAAAATTCAATTGTTTAGTCAGTAAATCTTTACCGACTTCGGAAGATTCAACTACTCCTTTAACGGAGTTAATAAGAGCTTGTTGAACAAGGAGTTTTAATTCTGTATCAATATTTGAATAAGTTTCATTATTGAAAAGAATATTTCTTTGATCGTCTGTAAGACTTGAGAGTTCTCTATCAATTTCAGTCCAAAGAGAATTACCAGCAGTATGTTGTTTAACTTGGCTATACTGCTCTTTCATGGCTTGTAACTTTCTCATTCTATCTTCAATCTCACGTTCATAGTCAATGTTATTAGGACTATAAGGATTTTGAAGAAGAGGGTCAACGCCAAAATTAACTGTATAATTGGGATTAGTCATAGCTATTTATTTTCTTATTGTTTGAAAAGAAGAACTACTTTGAACCGAAGCCCAAAGTAGTTCCCCCGTAAAGGAAGCATCACGGCCGAATTACTCAGCAGCAGGAGCAGGAGTAGCAGCAACCTGACGGCAAGGGCTATAAGAAGGATAACCCGTAACAGTAGGTTCGTTAGGCAGAACAAGTTCACCAGTAATCATACGGCAAGTACGACGGAACAGGTTGAAATCAGCATGTTCAGCAACACGACGAATATCCGACTGAATAAGAGCATCTTGATAAGGACGAGTAGCCGTAAGAACAGCAATCTTAGTTTCCAGATCGCTAATGCGAGCATTAGTAATATCAAAACCATCACGCGTACTCTTATAAAGACCAAAGTCTGCATCAACTTGACTCTTATAAAGACCAAACATCTCCGAGTTAATAACCTGACGATCATTAAAACGAGCATTCTGTCCCTGATAAGCAAGCGACCACATACCATTGATAAGTTCACACTTATCTTCTTTCTCTACACCAGCAGCAACAGCACCAGCAGCACCCATGCGATTACCGAACAGACCTCCACCAAGGCCACCTTGCAACAGCCAAAGAGCAGTACCAGCAATACCGAGTCCAAGACCAGCACCAGCTACACCTTTCGATGCGTACTCCTTGTGAGAACCAACCTCAACAAGTTCTTCACCATTCTCTTTATTAATCAGTTTCATAAAGGAAAATTTTAAAATGTTAATTTGTAATTGATTTTGTAAACGTTTACAATACAAACATACATTTACCCGGCGAATATACATAACGATAACAAAAAGCCCCACAGACGTTAATCTGCGGGGCGTGGAGTTGGCAATGAGTGGCCAATAAGGTTTTATTGCTTTACAGCATTTCTTATTCTCTTTAGTTTAATACCAATAAAATCACTTTCAATCCATGAAAGTTCTTTAAAACCAGCAACTTTACGGCCAGGAGGAATAATACCTTCACGAACGTAATTATCAAAAGTAGATGGACTACAATGAAGTATCTTCTCGCAAGCGATAGTTTTACTAATACGTTCTCCGCCTTTGTTTATAGTAGCAAGAAGTTTAACTAATTCAATTAGTTCTTCTTCTGTAATTTCATTATTTCCAGCGTCAATATTTTCGATAGAGTGTTGAAGCTCTTTTTTCAATACTTTAAGTAACACGCTCATCTTTTGTAGTAGTGTTAGTATTTTTTTTTGTTGTGAAGATATAGACCTACGAGTATAAATACGCCAGCTAAAATGTAATACAATAACAATAGCAGCGAGTACCCACATTCTATACTTGTATATCTGATTAAAAATGTTAATAGCATAACAGAGGCATTATAACTAATAACAACTCTATGCCAAGTACAAAAATTGAAAGCATAACTACAAGAATACATAAGAGCAATCCCTGCAATAGAAACTCCAACTGTAAAACTCATTAAATCATTTACAGCGTCAGGAGAATTAAAGTATACAAGTGTAGCATTAATAAGAATTCCGATAGCAGTAGCTACCGGAATCCATTTAGCAAGTAATAGAAAAACTTTATGTTTAGACAACATAATTTATTTCTTTTTACCACCCTTTCGAACATCAGAACTACGAGGCCCAGCAGTACCAATTCCAACCATAGGTTTAGATTTCTTTGCCATAGTAATAAAAATTAATTAATTGTTATATTGACATTATTGTCAGTTCGAATAGGAATAAATTTTGTAACCACAAAATTATTTAGAAGAATATGAACGAATTTTTATATACTTAAACCAAGCATACCATTTTCGTTCTTTAAGATAATTAAGATTAGCGTCGTTATTATGAGCTTCTTCTTCAAATGAAACATCATGATAAGTGTCATTTTGTTTTTTATGAAAGAAACGCACAATTAAATATTCAATACCGTACCAAAGATAAAAACCAATAAAAAGAGTTTCTAACATTTGACGAGTATGAATACGTTCATGGTTTTTAGTCTTATCGCTAAGTTCCCCTTTATAGAATACTATTCCACAAATGTTAATAGCTTTATAAGAACCAAAAGGAAAAACTTTATTTTTAATCCAAATCATATTAATAGAATATTTATAATAAAATCAATAAGTAAAGAATATTATATAAGCGCTTTAATATTTTCAATATTAGTAGACATCAAAGTTTCAAAATTATTTACATTTATATACCAGTAAATAAAAGTATCATCTCCAGCAGGATTAAAACAAGTAAATCTTATAACATATTTACCTCCACCATGAGGATAAAATCCAGTAAGCAGATGAAATTTACTACCATATAATAAAGAGCAACCATTATTAATACAAATAGGATCTCTAAACCACCATATAATATTCTTAACAGTAGTATTTGTAATAGTAGTTTTTTTCTCTAATTCAATTTCAAGTTTAGAAACTTTTCCCCAACTGCCAAGCGGACTAATAGTAAAATGTATTTGTTTAGTAGAAAGACCTAAATGAACTTTGTCAATTTGAGTAATAGGCATATAAATAAATCCCGGCCCTATTAAATAAGTTTTACAATGAAGAAGTTGAGAATTATCAGCTATAATAAAAGTTTTATCAGGATCTCTAATAGTAGTATCATCAAAAACAAAAAAAGTAAAATGATCAACAGTATTACCAAGTTTTTTCTCCAATGTAGGAATATCATACGTAATACCGTTAGCAGTATACGTTTTAGTACCTTTTTCTAACATTACATTTTTAGGATCTTCTACTTTAAGAATAGTAGCAGAACCATTCCTGCCAATATTATAAACTGTAGTTTTACTCCCTTTGTCAAAAGGATCAATAAATAATTGCTTCCTTTGTTTATCTATATCGACACCTTTAAGAAAATTAATCAAACCCATAATTTAATATACAGATATTTTACATTTAGTTTTACTAACAGTTATACTAATTTGATCTCCAAGATTTAGAAAGTAATCATCAATATTATCAGGATAGTTTCCATCTAATAATTCTTTGTCTATATAGAAATTATGATAATCTGCAACATCAGAACCACTTACAGACTCATGACTTAATATAATTCTAATAATATTTTCTTGTTTAATATCTTCAACTAATTGATTAAAGAATTGTATAAGACGCTTTCCTTCTAATTCATTAGTATGAGCATATATAACATCAGAAGTAGCAATATAAGTACCATTAAGATAAATTTCTTTATCTTCTTCTACTTTACGTATTCGATAAGTTTTAAAAGGGTTTACAGTATCGCCCCCCCCTTATCTTTAGAAACATAATTATTAATCTGACGCTTACGTTGTTTATCAACGTCGATACCCATTAGAAAATTAATTAGTCCCATCTTTCTTATATCCTATTTTAAGTTTATTAATTATAGGTTTAAGAACCCAAGTCCAAATAACAGGAGCTGCAATAGAGCTATTAATAAGTTTAAGTACATCATCGTAATCATTATATTTATAAATACAAAACATGATTACGGTAGCAAGAATAAGAAAAATACGTTTAGTAAGAACGGGGACTTTTTTGTCCCCGTTAAAATAATCAGCAGTTTTAATAAGAAAATAAGTTACAATATTAATCATTAAGATATAAATAATATCGAAACTATAAAATACTTGTTTAATAAGAGTCTGTTCCATAAGTATTATTCAGTTACAGTCATATCCATAATCTTAACAAATTGAGCATTAAAATCTGCTTCAGTAGTATATTTAGTTCCACCAGCATTTGTATAAGTAGCATAAGGTGTGTTATACTTATACTCATTCATTGTTAATTTATTAGTAGCAAAATATAAAGTTAGCCTGTTAATAATAATTTCAATATTATTTGCATTACTTATATTAAAAAACTCTCTAATATCATTACTATCATTATGAGAGTTTCCTACAATATAAATTACAGGAGTTTCAGTATTATTAGTAGGTTTTACTATAACCATAGTAGCTCTTTTTAAACCTGCAATAACTGTTTCATTAGAAATCGTAGTATTAATTAATGCTTTATCAATAATAAAAACATTATCGTATAAAAAACTATTAATTTTATTAAATTCATCAACTGAAATATCAATAGTAGAATTATATTTATAATATTCATAACTACTAATATTGCGAATATCAGTAATAAAAGTTTTA
>ERZ827108.248-NODE-248-length-92302-cov-12.064295_pt1 | contig 92302 bp, 79 predicted proteins | sample MGYA00519921_ERZ827108 | MGnify/ENA primary metagenome ERZ827108 (study PRJEB31778, sample SAMEA3449258) | human gut metagenome | biome: human gut; feature: human-associated habitat; material: faeces | place: United Kingdom | collected 2010/2012 ... | reverse complement strand
CTTTCATTATACAACATAATCAGATTTAAGGTGTCTTTCTTTTATGCAAAATCACAAACTTGCTCATTTATAGTACTAAAGATAAAATCTGAGATACAGTAGTACTTGTGTCTTAGATTTTATTTTTTACCGAAAAGAAAAGGAGGAGAAATATGCCAAAAGAATTTGATTTTGATAAAGAATTCGAAAACATGATGACCAGTAATAAACTGGATACAGTTGTATTACTGGGACATATAAATCCGGATGGGGATGCGGCAGGATCTGTCATGGGATTAGCACATTACATAAAGGTAAACTATCCTCAGTATGAAGTGCTTCCATATCTGGCGGATACAATAGATAAAGGCCCTAATAAGATCATAAAGACAGATAAAGTATTTAATCCATTTGAAAAACCGAACGTAGAAGGAAAAAAGTTTGCAGTTATTGTGTGCGATAATGCAGTGATCGTGCGTATGGCAGGAAGAGAATATTATGAAGCTGCTACGGCATCAATGGTTATTGATCACCATGCATCTAATGAAGGATATGGAAACATTAATTATACGAAAGTTTCAGAAGCCTGTGCAGAGAATGTTTTTTACATACTGGACAAAAATAGTCTAGAAAAAGCGACAACTTTAGAACTTCATCCAACAGCTGCTGATTATATCTACCTGGGAATCATACAGGATACAGGAGGTCTTGCCAGGGCAAAGGAAAGTACTCTGTATGCGGTAATGACATTGCAGGGAATTGGCGTAAAACACAGTAATATTATGAAAACGATGCATAATGATACGCTGGAAGGCTTACAGAAGAAAGCCCTTTTATTAAATAAGGCGTTTTGTGTACTGGATGGCAAAGTAGCGTATGTTTGTGTAGATCAGAAAGAGAGCAAAGAAAAAGAAATCCGTTATGAAGATATCCATCCAATTGCAGAAATTCTTCGGGATTGCGAGGATATAGAGTTGAGCTTTACCATGTATGAGGAAGCTGAGAATAAATGGAGATGTTCTTTCAGATCTGATGGTGAATGGATTGACGTCAATGAATTGCTGACTCCTTTTGGCGGTGGAGGACATGCCGCTGCCGCGGGACTGAAAAAGACAACGGATGATGTGGAAAAACTAAGGGAAGCTATTTTTGAACGGATCAAGGATTTGAGAGAATAAATGTGAAAAATAGTATAAGAAATGAAACGAGCCGGTGCTTATTGCTGCTGCGATAGGCACCGGCTTTTTTGCTCTCATAAATGACGGTTTAAGCTGAAAATACCAAAGATATCAAAAGAGTGAAAGAAAAACTTTGCACATGATTATAGTGAAAAAAATAACTGAGGCTTTTTTGAAAATTCGACAATAAAGTACTATAAATAGTATTATAAAAACTTATATGTACGATAAATGGGATGTAATATAAAAAATTATATATAAAAAAAGAAAGACAAGAAAAGAAGTGCGATATAATGCACACATGAAAGACAAGAAATAAAACGAAATACAAAATAATGCACAAACCCAAGAGCTTACTTTATCTGAATAGCTTATTTGATATATTTTATGTGGGATATAGTTGACCTATGACAGATATTGGGTATAATTACTTTAAATAATAAGAAAAAGTGAGAAATTACGATAATAACAGAAGGGAGATTTTATGATGGATCTTATGCAGGAAGCTATTCTTCTGGGATTTTCCGGGGCGGCTGTCATGGATACGAAAGAGCTTGTCTTTGTGCCGGAATACCGGACATTTTGTGAAGAAAATTTATGCGGCTGTTATAATGTAAATCCAGCCTGTCCACCCGAAAGTGGAACCGTGGAAGAGATGAAACAGCGTGCATTAAGTTATGAAAAAACACTGGTGCTGCAGACAATGCAGGAGGATCTGCACGATCCGGCGGAATACAAAAAAGCAAAACTGCTGCAGAATAAAATGACAGAAGAACTCGCAGAGAAGATGAAAGCAGACGGAAAGACAGATCTGCTGATCATGAGTGCCGGTCCGTATAAACATAATTCCTGTATGTCGGCATACTGTGTGGACGCACAGAAAATGGCAGATGCGGCGGGAATGCTTTGCTGGACAGATGACGGAATGGTGCGCTATTTTTCCCAGATCCTCTTTCATGAATAAAATTGTATTGTAAATACAGATGTGATAGAATCAGTATCAGAAAATAAAAGCTTGCAGATGCAGACAGCAATGTCTGAAAAGCACAAATGACAGGAGGGTTTTTACCATGGAAAGACATGCATTTGCAATGAAAGTAAAAGAAGGCAGGATGAATGACTACCGCAAAAAACTTGGAGAGATCTGGCCGAAACTGACAGCATTTCTTGATCGTAATAAGGTAAAGAATTTCAGTATCTGGAATGCAGAGGATCTGATCTTTGGTTATTATGAGAACGAGGATGGAGCAGCTTTAAGCGCAGAGGAGAATGCAGCGAAAGATGCCATTACCGCGAAAATCCAGGATACTTTTGACTGGATCTCCACACCGGGAAAAGATATGCGGCTGATGTATCATAACTTTGGTGTTGTAAGAGAAAACAAAGAAATGATCCGTCACAGAATGTTTATGACTAAACTGAAAGATGGCTGTGAAGAAGAATACAAGAGACGCCATGACGGTCTGATCGAACAGAGAGGTGATACTGTTGATCCGGGTCCGGACAGCAACTTCAGCATCTGGAGTGCCGGTGGTTATATTTTTGGTTATGATGAGATCGATACTACCATGGAAGTAGAAGAAACGGTTGAAGCGAGAGAGCAGACTGTTGAATGGGAAATGCGTCAGCTTGGAATCATGGACTGGATCACGAATGATGTAGACTGGATGACAGGTGATGTTCATGCAGATGTAAAACGTCTGGCATGGCATAACTGATCAGAACAGAGAATAAAATAAAGTATAAAAGGAAGCCCTGGTTACTGCATGGATGAATGCGGCAGCCGGGGCTTCTGACATTAGAATAAAAATTATTTTTTGAGCATTTCCAGATATCCCTGGGTAGTGCTTTCGATCATTTTGTAAGTAAGCTCTGCCATGTGCTCCGCAGATTTCTGTTCTGGTTCTGTGAGCCATGTGCGGATCAGGCCGACACATCCGTTCAGGATAAAGGCATAAGCGTATTTGAGATTTGGGTCATCCTCTGGAAATTTTTCAGGAAGCTGGCTTAAGAAAGTTCCTGCGATCAGCTTTTCAATCCGTTCTACGAATGCCATATCTCCATGCGGTCCAAGGAGAGCAAGACAGAGTTCCTTATTGCTGTCCAGAATATTGAAAAACTGCACGATGAAGTAAAAAGCACCTTCTGTATTATTGGAATCGATTGTGTAATTTTGCATTACCTGAGTGATTTCTTCCAGAGCATCTTCCTCGATCTGCTGCAGCATCTGATAAATATCAGTATAATGAAGATAAAAAGTGGAACGGTTGATGTCAACTTCGTCAACAAGTTCTTTTACTGTAATTTCCTTAATACTTTTCTGAAGCATCAGGCGTGCAAGCCCTTCTCTGAGCTGTGCTTTGGTTTTGCGTACTCTCCGGTCAACTTTTCCGGCCATGTTAAATCCCCCTAATCTTTTGGTAAAAAATCGTCATCTTTTAGATAAAATGTCAATTTTTGACATGTGATAGACATTAATTAAAAATATGTCTATTAATATACATGACGATATTTTTTGTTGGTTGTATCTGCTTTTCGTGTTTAGTATAATACACCTTGCCAAGAAAAGCAACATAATGTTGATTAATAGAAACAAAAACCATTAATAGAATATTGTCTATTGTTAAGATAATATTTATTTGATGGAGAGAGTTCGTTTAAATCAGCATGTTACAATTATATTTACATTACAGGAAAGGAACATATAAATGATCAAAAACGAGTGGAAAAGTTTATGGAACAACAAGATTTTGATCATCGTAGTCATGGCGATCATTATTATTCCAGTGATCTATGCCGGCTTGTTTCTGAAATCCATGTGGGATCCATATGGAAATCTGGATCAGCTTCCGGTGGCAGTGGTCAATAATGACAAGTCTGTAGAATACGATGGTAAAACATTGAGTGTAGGCTCAGATATGGTGGATGAGCTAAAGGACAATGATGCACTGGATTTTCATTTTGTAGACAGTGAGGAAGCAGAGCAGGGATTAAAGAATGGTACTTATTATATGGTAATCACCATTCCGGAGGATTTTTCCAAAGATGCTTCTACATTGATGGACGACAATCCGAAAAAAATGGAACTGAAGTATGAGACAAATCCGGGAACTAACTATATCGCGTCCAAGATGAGCGAGAGCGCTCTGTCCAAGATCCGTGAGGCAGTTGCTTCCAAGGTGACTGAAACTTATACACAGACGGTTTTTGACCAGATCGCAACGGTTGGAGATGGAATGCAGGAGGCAGCGGATGGTTCTGAGGAATTAAAAGACGGACTCAAAACTGCTTCTGATGGAAATAAGACGATCACCAAAAATCTTAAGAAACTTGCTGACAGCACACTGACGTTCAAGAGTGGTGCAGAAACTCTGACAGAAGGTCTGAAGGAATATACAGATGGCGTTTCTCAGGTTGACAGAGGTGCTTCCCAGCTTGATGAGGGTGTTGGAACTCTGACAGCAAAACTTCCTACACTGACAAGTGGTGTAAACAGTCTTGATGAAGGGGTTAAGAGTTATACAGATGGAGTTGCAAAACTGGATGCGAACTCTGCACAGCTTACTTCTGGAGCAAACAGTCTGAGCAAAGGGGCACAGAGTCTGAAAACAGGACTGGATACTTTGAAAAGTGGTACTACACAGTATGTAAGCGGTGCAAATACACTTGCTGATGGCGTGACACAGTATGTTGCCGGAGCAGAGCAGCTTGCAGCCGGAGCGAAGCAGCTTTCTGCACTGGAAAATATCGGACAGGTCTCCAGTGGGATCGCACAGCTGAATACAGCCGTTTCTGAGGGAAACAGTTCTCTCAAGAGTGGAACACAGCAGCTTGAAAGCGGGCTGGGACAGTTGTCCGAACAGTTACATAGTCTTTCAGACAGTGCAACGGCAGACTCAATGAAAGAACTTGCCGCAGGTCTGAACAAAGCAAAGACAGGAATGGAAACCGCAAGTCAGGGAATGGATTCAGCGGCAGCAGGAATGAATCAGGCCGCAGCGGGCATGAACTCTGCAGCGGATACGATCCGTACTGCCAGCAGTGGAATCTCACAGGCTGCTTCTCAGCTCCAGGGTGTTTCCGCGCCTGTATCAAAGGCTGCAGACAGCATGGCAGGGGTGGTACAGCAGTGTGCCCAGGATGCAAATGCACAGATTGAAGCAGCAAATGGACAGATCAGTGCAGCCAACCAGCAGACAGAAGCAGCAAATGCAGTGATTACAAATGCTTCTGCAGCACTTCAGGCAATCCAGGGACAGGCAGATGAAAATGGAATGATCTCCGCCGAAAGTCTCAGTGCAGTGATCGGTTCCCTTGCCGGAGCAGATGCAGGAGTGAGCGGAGTATCTGGTATTGATGCAGACGCGTATACTGGTCAGGCACAGCAGATCGCAGCTTCTGCAGCAGAACAGATCGCAGGAGCACAGAGTACGTTAAACAGTACAGCATCGCAGCTGGAGCAGGCAGCTTCCGGTTTGAGCAGTGGAGCAGATACACTTGGAAGCAAAGCCGGTGAAATGAGCAGCGGAGCATCACAGATGCAGGCTGGCGCGAACGAAATGGAAGAAGGCATTTCTTCTATGCCGGAAGTTCCTTCTGATTCGATCAATGCAGTATCAGCTGCGGTGGATCAGCTTTATGCCGGATCACAGAAAGTAAATGCAGGAACAACTTCTGTAACTTCTGCACTTTCCACTCTGGAAAGCGGAACGAAGGATTTTCCAAAAGCAGCAGCGGGAGTTAAAGCATTAAATGCAGGGTTTGAGACACTGACAGCAAACGACGAGACACTGACATCCGGTGCGGCAAGTCTCAAAGCGGCTGGAAGCAGCGTTACAGGTGGTATCAATCAACTTACAAATGGTGGAAAAACACTTGCAGATGGTGTGAATACGCTGAGTGCGGGACTGAAAACATACACTTCCGGAGTTTCTACTCTGGCAGAAAACAACAGTGCTCTTACAGGTGGAACTTCACAGCTTGCAGAAGGTGCAAAAACTCTTGCAAGTGGAGCCGAACAGCTTGCGAGCGGAACCAAAACACTTCATGATGGAACAAGCAAACTGGTTTCTAATAATAATAAACTGAACAGCGGAGCCGAACAACTCTCTGATGGCGCAGGCCAGATCCAGGACGGATCCTCACAGCTTTATGATGGTTCCAAAGAACTTGGTGATGGAATGACCAAACTGGAAGATGGTTCTGATACATTGGCAACAAGCCTTGGCGACGGGGCAGCGCAGGTGAAAGAAACAAAGGCAAGTGATGATACGATCAGTATGTTTGCAACACCGATCACAGACGAAGAGACAAAGATCACAACGGTAGAAAACAATGGACATGCAATGGCGCCGTATATGATGTCAGTTGGTCTTTGGGTAGGTTGCCTGGCATTCTGTCTGATGTATCCTCTGACAGAATACAAAGGTAAACTGAAATCCGGATTCGCATGGTGGGCAAGCAAGGCTTCTGTCCTTTATCCGGTGGCAATCCTTCAGGGTGTTCTTCTGATCCTTCTGCTTCGTGTATTTGATGGATTTACACCAGTGGAAATGACAAAGACGATCCTGTTTGCGGCACTGACAGGAGCATGCTTTACATCGATCATGTATTTTTTTAATATTACATTTGGTAAAGTTGGAAGTTTCCTGATGCTGATCTTCATGGTAGTACAGCTTGCCGGTTCAGCGGGAACGTATCCGGTGGAGATTTCTCCAGATTTTGTAGCAAAGATTCATTATTATCTGCCGTTTACATACACAGTAAATGCTTTCCGAAGCACGATCTGCGGCGGTGAGAGCATCCATCAGTCTGTTGTGGTACTGATCGGACTTACGATTATTTTCTCAATATTGACGATCCTTCAGTTCAATCACATGGCACGAAGGAAGAAACAGGGCAAAATGCTTCTTCTTGACTGGCTGGAAGAAAAAGGAGTCGCATAAAATAGAGAGTCACATCATTATGATGTTGATACCTTTAAATCTGTAAATGATACCTATGGTCATGCAATGGGAGATACTATTCTTCAGAAAGTAGCTACCCTCCTCAAGAGAACCTTCCGTAGCATCGACTATGTATGCAGAATCGGTGGAGATGAGTTTGCAATCATCATGGTTGAGATGACCAGCGATCTCAAATATACGATCGAGGAAAAGATCGAAGCTGTGAATGAAACACTTTCCAAGGAAGTGGATGGAGTTCCGGCGGTATCCTTAAGTGTCGGTGTTGCATTTTCTGACCGGGATAATGCAGAGGATAATATCTTTAAAGATGCGGATAAAGCTCTTTACTATATTAAAGAACATGGAAGACATGGATGTAAGATCTTCTGATGTAATAGGATTTTTGACAGGAATTCCCTGTACTGCCCTGTAGCGGCAGCAGGGAATTTTTGTTATTCATGGAGAACATTGGGGAAATTAACAGATTGGTCACATTTTTCCCACAAAGTCAACACAAATACCCCCTATACTTCTAACCATAAAAGAAAAGAAGTAAACAGAGATTCCAAGGAGGGGATTTTGATGACAGATATGAATAATAGATCAATGAATGATAACAATGAAAATAGAAATAACGATCCGAAAGAAAGAATGAGAAAGAAAGTAAAGAAAGCAGCAGGTATTGCATTATGCGCAGTTCTGGCAGGCGGACTTGCAGCAGGTTCTTTTGAGGGTGTGAATGCACTGACTGGATGGAACAGCAGCAGTGTAGAAGCTGCTTCTTCTAACAAAGAAAATACAACTCTTCTTCAGACAAAATCAGACAAGAAGGATAAATCCGACAGCAGTGATGAAAGCGATTCCAGCAAGACAAAAGGAAGCCTGGATGTATCTGATATCGCAGCAGAAGGAATGAAATCCGTAGTAGCGATCACAACGAAATCTGTTCAGGATGTTCAGAATTATCTTGGATATTATGGATTCGGTGGAAGCCAGGGATATACAACACAGCAGGAAGTTGAAGGAAGCGGTTCAGGTATCATCATCGGAAAGAATGATGACAGCCTTCTGATCGCAACAAACTATCATGTAGTAGACGGAGCAGATACCGTATCTGTTACCTGCATTGATGGCGAGACTTATGAGGCAACCGTCAATGGTTATGATGAGGACAAAGACCTTGCAGTTGTTTCTGTAGCACTGTCTGATATTTCTGATGATACAATGGATCAGATCCAGGTAGCAACCATGGGAAGTTCTGATGACCTTAAAGTAGGTGAGCAGGTAGTTGCCATTGGTAACGCTCTTGGATATGGACAGTCTGTAACAACAGGTATTGTAAGTGCAAAGAACCGTAAACTGAACTCTGATGGTTCTGAAGAATCAGAAGATTCAGATGCAGTAAACTTGATTCAGACTGATGCAGCAATTAACCCTGGTAACAGTGGTGGTGCACTTCTGAATATGGATGGTGAAGTAGTCGGAATCAACTCTGCGAAACTTGCATCTACAGAGGTTGAAGGTATGGGATATGCAATTTCTATCTCAGATGTTACGGATACTCTGGAGCAGCTGATGAACGAAACACCAAGAGATAAAGTTGATAATCACGGTGTACTTGGAATCACAGGTATGTCTGTAAGCGAGGAAGCTTCACAGTATTATGGAGTTCCGGAAGGTGTTCTTGTTTCTGAAGTTACAGAAGGCGGAGCAGCAGACAAAGCTGGAATCAAGGCAAAATCTATCATCACAGAATTCGATGGTAAGAGAGTACGCAGCATTGATGAACTGGTAAGCCGTCTGGAGTACTATGAGCCAGGTGAAGAAGTAGACGTTACCATCGAAGTTGCAAATGGTGATTCCTATAAAGAAAAAACAGTTACCGTAACTCTTGGAGAAAATCCGGATGCTGATAGCCAGGATTCCAAGGATGAGTCCAAAGACGATCAGGATCAGGGAAAACCGGATGATCAGGGTGATGGAAACCAGGATCAGGATGAAGAACAGTTTGGTGACAGTACAGACAGTCTGCTTCAGGATTTCCTCGAAAATGGAACTTCCTATGAACGTTACTACAACGTATGGTAAACCGTAAGTTGACATAAAACAGGCAGTAATAGATTAATTATTATAAATATTATAAGCCACGAAAGGAATCGGTGCAGTTGCATCGGTTCCTTTCTTTTGCTATACTAAATGACAGAGTGCAGAAATACATCAGGTATTTTACGGAAAAGAAAGAAAAGGAAACACGGTATGAACTATATTGTTTTTGATCTGGAATGGAATCAGAGTCCAGGCGGAAAGAAATATTCAAACAGTCGCCTGCCTTTTGAAATCATAGAGATCGGTGCTGTGAAGATGAATGAAAAAAGAGAACCTGTAGATGTTTTTCAGAGGCTGATAAAGCCGCAGGTATATAACTGGATCCATGACAGTATCCATGAGGTGATCCATGTGGATTATAAGGATCTTGCAGACGGACTTCCTTTTCCGGAGGCGGTGAGGGAATTTCTGGACTGGTGTGGAGATGACTTTGCATTTTTTACCTGGGGAAATCAGGATGTCATGGAATTGCAGAGAAATATGAAATATTATGATCTGCTGTTTCTTCTTCCGGGACCGGTGAAGTATTACGATGTGCAAAAAGTTTTTGGTATGTGCTGTAAGGAAGCCGGTGGACGCAGAAGTCTGGAATTCGCGATTGATCAGCTTGATATTCCGAAGGAGCAGACATTCCACAGGGCACTGACAGATGCGCGTTATACGGCGATGGTTCTGAAATGGGTAGATGAAAAGACTCTTTTTACAAACTATTCCATGGACGTATATCAGAACCCGAAAAAAAAGAAAGATGAGCTTTTTTTATCCTATCCGGATCATGACCAATATGTTTCAAGGGAATTCACAGACCGGGACAAGATCATGAGGGACAGGGAAGTGACCAGCACGAAATGCCCGATCTGTCATTTGCCGGCGAAACGTAAGATTCGATGGTTTATGAATAATTCGAAGGCATATGAGAGCATATCACTCTGTCAGAAGCATGGATACGTGAAAGGTAAGATAAGGATCCGTCATACAGAAGAAGACCGTTATTATGTAATTAAGACGCTTAAAAATGTAGGTAATGAAAAAGCGGAAGAAATCCGTGAAAAAAGGGATTCCCTCCGCAAGAAGAGACAGATCAAAAGAAAATCAGAGAAGCAGATCTGAGATTGAATTTTTTGGATAATATCTGGCAGTTCCAACCTGATGACCGTTGAAAGAATAATTGATGGTCAGAAGGGGACGACCTGCCGGATTTTTTTTAATGGTGTAATTCTTTTTGAGGGAATCCGTATCTGTTCCATTTGGAAGTGCTACGGAAGGTGTCCGCATCGAATAAAAAAGAACACAGTGCTGGTAGTCTTTGATCAGATATTTTTCTGCAGGAAGACAGGAAAAAGAGATTTCTTTTTTTTCTTTTACAGCAGCTCTGGAAAAATTGTCAAATCCGTAATCCAGGAGGGATTTGGTATCGGAGTATGCACCATTGATGGACTGCATGACGACGGAGACAAGGTACATATTTCCGCGATGAGCAAAAGTAACGAGTGTATTTCCGGCTGCCTCTGTATAACCTGTTTTGCCGCCAAGAACACCGTCATAAGCATAGGTCTGTCCGGACATCATCTTGTGGTGATTCAGAAGGTAACGGGTTTCACTGAACTTGTTGGTTGCCGGGATTTCGTAATAAACAGTTGTACAGTATTTACGGAACATCGGATTGAACCAGGCTGCACGGGCGATTTTTGCCATGTCATTGGCTGTAGTGTAATGTTTCTCATCCGGAAGTCCGTTAGGATTGTTGAAATGCGTATTGGTGCATCCTATCTGACGGGCTTTCTGGTTCATCAGTTCGACAAATTTCTTGACGGAACCGGAAGTCTGTTCAGCTATGGCAAGAGTCATTTCATTGGCTGACTGGAGCATAACTGCCATCAGTGCCTGTTCTACGGTAAATTCTTCCCCGGTATCTGCGTAGATACTGGAACTCTGAGTATCTGTGATTCCATGAGCAGCGGTTTCAGACATGGTAAATTTGTCTGTGGCTTTCAGATTTTCACTGCCGAGAAGGGCAGTCATGATCTTGGTGATGCTGGCTGGATACTGAGCTTTGTCTGCGTTTTTTGAATAAAGGATGCTTCCTGTTATCATATCCATGAGTACAGCGGATTCCCCCTCTATCTGAGGTCCCTGAACCCATCCCTCAATGGAATCTGTATCTGCAGGCTGTGTATAATAGTCTGTATGATAGATTTCTTCAGGAACAGGCGTTGCTGTTACGATCGGATCACCATATTCATCGGTTGCAAGGACAGGAACTGTCTGGCAGACAATGAGAGCTGCACAGAGTACGCTGCCAAGAACGCGCTTTATTGCATTGCATGTCGAGCAGGTGGCAGTAGCACGTCTGCTGATTTTTTTATTTTTCATGTAATTACCTTTCTTTATTGAATAGAATTTCTATATTATACCATTCTCAACAATTATACTGTAATCATTTTTTGTATACAAGGGTGTATTTCAGCGGGAGAAAACGTAAAACCTTAAAGCGGTTTGGGTAAAATAGCCGTAAATCCCTGAAAATATCGCAAAAAGACCTTGACATAAACAAAAACAGAACCGTATAATGAAACAGCACATATAATGAAATAAAAACTGTGATGGAGACAGTAGATCGATATGAAAACCGCAGAGAGCCGGGATGAGGTGGGAGCCTGGTGTCAGTAATTTCGATGGAAGATCACTCCGGAGTTTCTTTCCTGAAATCTTAAGTAAGGAGGGACGGTGTTTCCGCCGTTAAAGGGAACATGTATCGGCGTTTGATTACTACCAGCCCGTACAATGTAACAGGTGGTGCGAATGTGGAAATTGCTTTCGTCCTTTTACAGGACGGAAGTTTTTTTATTTTTATGGAAAAATTTTCCCGAGAGAATTTAAAGGAGGAATCTGTTGTGTATCAGAAAGTAGATACGAACCTGAATTTTGTAGACCGTGAAAAACAAGTAGAAAAATTCTGGAAAGAAAACCATATCTTCGAAAAAAGTATGGAGGACCGCAAAGACGATCCTACTTACATGTTCTATGATGGACCGCCGACAGCAAACGGCAAACCGCACATCGGTCATGTACTGACACGTGTTATCAAAGATATGATCCCGAGATACCGTACTATGAAAGGTTACATGGTACCTCGTAAAGCTGGATGGGATACCCACGGACTTCCGGTAGAGCTGGAAGTAGAGAAGAAACTTGGTCTGGACGGCAAAGAACAGATCGAGGAATATGGTATGGAACCATTTATCCAGCAGTGTAAAGAAAGTGTCTGGAAATACAAAGGAATGTGGGAAGACTTTTCCTCAACCGTTGGTTTCTGGGCTGATATGGAGAATCCATATGTTACTTACCATGATGACTATATTGAGTCTGAATGGTGGGCACTGAAAGAAATCTGGAACAAGAAACTCCTGTACAAAGGATTCAAGATCGTTCCTTACTGTCCGCGTTGTGGTACACCACTTTCCGCACAGGAAGTTTCACAGGGTTATAAAACAGTCAAAGAACGTTCTGCGATTGTTCGCTTCAAGGTTGTCGGAGAAGATGCATACTTCCTGGCATGGACCACAACACCGTGGACACTGCCATCCAACGTTGCACTCTGCGTAAACCCGACAGAGACTTACTGCAAAGTAAAAGCAGCAGATGGCTATACTTATTATATGGCAGAAGCGCTGCTTGACAAAGTTCTCGGCAAACTTGGTTCCGAAGAGACACCGGCATACGAAGTTCTTGAGAAATATGTCGGAAAAGATCTGGAATACAAAGAATATGAGCCGCTCTTCGCATGCGCAGGAGAGGCAGCAGCAAAACAGAAAAAGAAAGCTCATTTTGTTACAGCAGATAACTATGTAACGATGAGTGATGGTACCGGTATCGTTCATATCGCACCGGCATTCGGTGAAGACGACAGCCGTGTAGGACGCGACTATGACCTTCCGTTTGTACAGTTTGTAGACGGCAAAGGTGATATGACAGCAGAAACTCCATATGCCGGCGTTTTTGTTAAGAAAGCTGATCCGCTTGTACTTCAGGATCTGGATAAAGAGGGTAAACTCTTTGATGCTCCGAAATTCGAGCATGATTATCCGCACTGCTGGAGATGCGATACACCACTGATCTACTATGCACGTGAGTCCTGGTTCATCAAGATGACAGCAGTTAAGGATGATCTGATCCGTAACAACAATACTATCAACTGGATTCCGGAGAGCATCGGTAAGGGACGTTTCGGCGACTGGCTGGAAAACGTTCAGGACTGGGGTATTTCCAGAAACCGTTATTGGGGAACACCACTGAACATCTGGCAGTGTGAATGCGGACATATGCATTCTATCGGAAGCCGTCAGGAACTGTTTGAGATGAGCGGTGATGAAAGAGCCAAGACAGTAGAACTCCATCGTCCATACATCGATGAGATCACACTGAAATGCCCGGAATGTGGTGGAACCATGCATCGTGTACCGGAGGTTATTGACTGCTGGTTCGATTCAGGAGCAATGCCTTTTGCACAGCATCATTATCCATTTGAAAATAAAGAACTTTTTGAAAAACAGTTCCCGGCAGACTTTATCTCTGAGGCTGTTGACCAGACAAGAGGATGGTTCTATTCTCTGCTTGCTGAGTCCACGATCCTGTTCAACCAGGCTCCATATAAGAATGTTATCGTTCTTGGACACGTACAGGATGAAAATGGCCAGAAGATGAGTAAATCCAAAGGAAATGCAGTTGATCCGTTCGATGCACTTGAGAAATACGGTGCAGATGCGATCCGCTGGTACTTCTATATCAACAGTGCTCCGTGGCTGCCGAACCGCTTCCATGGCAAGGCTGTTCAGGAAGGTCAGCGTAAGTTCATGGGTACTCTGTGGAACACTTATGCATTCTTTGTTCTTTATGCAAATATTGACAATTTCGACCCAACAAAATATACTTTAGATTATGACAATCTTCCTGTTATGGATAAATGGCTGTTAAGCAAGCTGAATTCTGTAGTGAAGACTGTCGATGACTGCCTTGCAAACTACAAGATCCCGGAAAGCGCAAGAGCTCTTCAGGAGTTTGTAGATGAGATGAGTAACTGGTATGTAAGAAGAAGCCGTGAGCGTTTCTGGGCTAAGGGCATGGAGCAGGATAAGATCAATGCTTACATGACTCTGTACACTGCTCTGGTAACAATTTCCAAAGCAGCAGCTCCGATGATCCCGTTCATGACAGAAGAAATCTACCAGAACCTTGTAAGAAGCGTTGACAAAGACGCAATTGAGAGTATTCATCTCTGTGATTTCCCGAAAGTCGAAGAAGCATGGATCAACAAAGAGCTGGAAGACGATATGGAAGAACTTCTCAAGATCGTTGTTCTTGGACGTGCAGCAAGAAATACTGCAAACATCAAGAACCGTCAGCCGATCGGAACAATGTATATCAAAGCTGACAAAGAAATGGGTCAGTTCTACACAGATATCATTGCAGACGAGCTGAATGTCAAAGAAGTGAAGTTCGCAAATGATGTAGAGTCCTTCATCTCCTACAGTTTCAAACCGCAGCTCCGTACAGTAGGACCGAAATACGGTAAACTTCTGAACGGCATCCGTACAGCACTTGCTGAGCTCAACGGAACAGAAGCGATGAACGAGCTGAGATCCACAGGTCTTCTGACACTGGATATCAATGGAAACAAGGTAGAACTTTCTGAGGAAGACTTATTGATCGAGACCGCACAGACAGAAGGTTATGTAACAGAAGCAGACGGTGATATTTCTGTAGTTCTTGATACAAATCTGACACCAGAGCTGATCGAAGAAGGATTCGTCCGTGAGATTGTCAGCAAAGTACAGACAATGAGAAAAGAAGCCGGATTTGAAGTTATGGACAAGATCCATATCTATGCAAAAGATAATGACAGAATTCTTGAACTCATGAAGAACCACAAAGAAGAAATCATGTCTGAAGTACTGGCAGAGGATATGACTCTGGGCACAACCGACGGCTATGTAAAAGAATGGAATATTAACAAAGAGCCAGTTGTCCTTGGTGTTGCAAAGATGTAATTAACTCATGCCCGGTAAATATACCGGGCATGATTCGTAAAAATTGGGGTAATCAAAGCTGCACAGCTGTTGCTGTGCGATTAAGGAGGAAACGCGATGATCGACAAGCAGTTCAAAAAAGAAGCTTTCAAAGAGAGCGTAAAGGAAAACGTTAAATTCCTTTATCGTAAAAAACTCGAAGAAGCTACACAGGAGCAGATTTTCCAGGCTGTATGCTACACTGTAAAAGACGTTATCATTGATAACTGGCTTGAGACACAGAACGCATACAAAGAGCAGGATCCGAAAACTGTTTACTATATGTCAATGGAATTCCTGATGGGTCGTGCACTTGGAAATAACCTGATCAACCTGACTGCATACAAAGAAGTCAAAGAAGCTCTGGATGAGCTCGGACTTGATATCAACGCAATTGAGGATCAGGAGCCGGACCCGGCCCTTGGAAACGGTGGTCTGGGACGTCTGGCAGCATGCTTCCTGGATTCTCTTGCAACTCTTAACTACAGCGCATATGGATGTGGTATCCGCTATCGTTATGGTATGTTCAAACAGCAGATCAAAGACGGATATCAGGTAGAAGTACCGGATAACTGGCTCAAAGACGGATATCCGTTCGAACTTCGCCGTCCGGAATATGCAAAAGAAGTTCACTTCGGTGGATATGTTGATGTTGAATATGATCCGGCAACAGGATCCAACAAATTCGTACACAAGGGATATCAGGCAGTAAAAGCTGTTCCGTTTGATATGCCGATCGTAGGATATAACAACAAGATCGTAAACACTTTAAGAATCTGGGATGCAGAGCCAATCGTAGACTTTGAGCTTGATTCTTTTGACAAAGGTGATTACAAAAAAGCAGTTGAGCAGGAAAACCTTGCCCGCAATATCGTAGAAGTTCTTTATCCGAATGATAACCATATGGCAGGTAAAGAGCTGCGTCTGAAACAGCAGTACTTCTTCGTATCTGCAAGTCTCCAGGCTGCTATCGACAAATATAAGAAGAACCACAAAGATATCATGAAACTGCACGAAAAAGTTACTTTCCAGATGAACGATACTCATCCGACAGTAGCAGTAGCAGAACTTATGCGTATCCTTATGGATGAAGAAGGTCTTGGATGGGATGATGCATGGTCTGTAACAACCAAAGCTGTTGCTTATACAAACCATACAATCATGGCAGAGGCTCTTGAGAAATGGCCGGTTGAACTGTTCTCCAGACTGCTTCCACGTGTATACCAGATCATCGAAGAGATCAACCGTCGTTTTGTTCTTGAGATTCAGGAAAAATATCCTGGAAACTATGACAAGATCAAGAAGATGGCAATCCTCTATGATGGACAGGTAAAAATGGCTCATCTTGCAATCGTTGCAGGCTACTCTGTAAACGGTGTTGCAAAACTTCATACAGAGATCCTTAAGAAACAGGAACTGAAAGATTTCTACGAAATGATGCCGGAGAAATTCAACAACAAGACAAACGGTATTACTCAGAGACGTTTCCTGCTTCACGGAAACCAGCTTCTTGCAGACTGGGTAACAGATCATATCGGACCGGAATGGATCACAGACCTGTCTCAGATCAGCAAACTGAAAGTTTATGTTGATGATGAAAAAGCACAGCAGGAATTCATGAACATCAAATACCAGAACAAAGTTCGTCTGGCAAAATACATCCTGGAGCACAACGGAGTAGAGGTAAATCCACGTTCTATCTTCGATGTACAGGTTAAGAGACTTCATGAGTACAAACGTCAGCTTCTGAACATTCTGCATGTAATCTATCTGTATGATCAGATCAAGAAACATCCGGAAATGGATTTCTATCCAAGAACATTCATCTTCGGTGCAAAAGCATCTGCAGGTTATGCACGTGCCAAGAAGATCATCAAACTGATCAACTCTGTAGCAGATGTTGTAAACAATGATGCTTCTATCGAAGGCAAACTGAAAGTTGTATTCATCGAGAACTATCGTGTATCCAACGCTGAGATGATCTTTGCAGCAGCAGATGTTTCTGAGCAGATTTCTACTGCAAGTAAAGAGGCTTCCGGTACAGGTAACATGAAGTTCATGCTGAACGGTGCACCGACTCTGGGAACCATGGATGGTGCTAACGTTGAGATCGTTGATGAAGTTGGTAAAGAAAACGCATTTATCTTCGGTCTGAGTGCAGATGAAGTTATTAATTACGAAAACAATGGCGGATATGATCCGAGAGTCATCTACAACACAGATGATGAGATCCGTCAGGTACTGACAGAGCTTGTAAATGGAACATTCTCCGCTGATACAGAACTGTTCCGTGATCTGTACAACTCACTCCTCAACCAGAATGGTGGAGAGAGAGCAGACCAGTACTTCATCCTTGCTGACTTCCGCTCTTATGCAGCAGCACAGAAGAAAGTAGAAGAAGCATACAAAGATGAAAAAGGCTGGGCTCGTATGGCTATGCTGAACACAGCATGCGCAGGTAAATTTACATCTGACAGAACAATTGAAGAGTATGTAGATGATATCTGGCATCTGGACAAAGTATTTATTAAATAAATTCCGCAAAGTGGACTTAGCAGTCCCCTCTGCACACCCCTGGCTTAGTCGAAGCATGGCTATAGGTTATGATGAGATGAAGTGAGTTAGTGGGGGAATGTATTCCTGGTTTTTGTGTGGGGTAGATTTCCTGTGTGGAGAATGATTGTGGGTAAATAAAAAGGATCTGGCTTAGGTAAGTCAGGTCCTTTTTTTGTAGGAAATGTGGATTAGTTCCAGGTATATCCTGGGCTGGTGTGGATAAATTCAGCCAGATGTGTGCGGATGTCTTCCATTTTCTGGCGGGTGTCCGGGTTGGAGTAAGGAATGCGGTCGATGATCTTGTTGAGGTAGTCGTGTTCTTCGATGATATCGAGGGTTGCACGATAATTGATGTCAAGGAAGTAAGCGACGTAGGAGACCCAGTAATCCATTCTGGTGACGCGGTCAGGGGAGTAGACACACTGGTTTTTGAAAACAGTATCGTAAATGACAGGAGTAATTGCTTGTGCACCGATTTCTTCTCCAGATGCCCCCATGAAGACCAGAAGATCATCCTCTAATTTTACGCGACAGTTGTCCAGTTTGTCTGCATCGCGGATCAGGCGGGCGTGAAGGAGTGTGAGTGGATCTGTGATCCCCTCAAGTTTGAAATCACTGTGTCTGGCGATAGCAGTGTGGATGATATCGTCCCAGGTGGATTCCGGGACAAACTGGCGGATCATGCCTTCTTCAAATAAAACCTGCACACCATAAGCTGCGTGATCCATGGTGGTCGGTTCGAAGCTGTCAAAACGTTTCAACTGTTCAAAACGACCAATGTCGTGCAGCAGGGCAATGATTCTGGCGAGTTCAGTGTCTTCATCAGATAACTGCATACGTTTACAGATTTCTGTCATATCATGCACTACTCCGTAGGTATGAATGATCTTGAGACGGACTTTACCATTATCACGGTCATAGCTGTTCAGATATTTCTCAAATTGTTCTTTTGCATTGTTGTAGTTCATGCGTGATCCTCCTGTGATATAAGATTTTTGCGGTATTCTCTCGGACTACAGCCTTTGATCTTGCTGAAGACTTTGGAGTAGTAGTTGGAGTCGGAGAAGCCGGTCTTTCCGGCGATGTTGCTGATGGATTCGTGGGTGCTCAGGTATTCTAGGCTTCGTTCGATCCGGTACTCCTGCAGGAAAGAGAAGAGTGTAGTATTCATATGGCGTTTAAACAGGCGCGTACATTCACTTTCACAGAGATGAATGTGTTCAGCGACTTCTGCCAGTGTGATCGGGTTCATGTAATTCTGTTCTATGTAAGAGAGGATTTTGCGGATCCGTTCATATTCTGTGAGATCAGATGCGGCAGGAAGCGGCTGATGTGGGAGATGTTCTACGAGCAGCCGCCACATGATCTGCATCCGGATCGATATGTCCAGTTCGTAGAAATCAGGCTTTTCTTTATCAAGGGCGATGACTTCCAACATTTTTTTGCGGAAAGTTTCATGCCAGCTTTCTGTATAGTCGATGTGCATCGCACAGACAGCAAGATTCTGGATCACAGGTTCTACATATTTCGTACAGATGGTGCTCTGGAAAAATCCATAGATCAGCTTTGGGTCAAAAGTGATCGGTATATAGGAACAATCCTCCTGGTGCTCCATTTCGCCGCTGTGGAGGGCGTTGGAATTGCAGAAAATAATGTCCCCTTCTTTCAGGTGGAAGGGCTGATTATTTACACGATAGTGCATGGAGCCTTTTTTTATATAAGTGATCTCGATTTCCGGATGGTAGTGCCACATAAAGGAATTGGAATCATATTCTGACAGCCGCTGATAACTGACCAGAAACGGGAAATGGTCGCTGCCATGTTTCTTTAATTCTTTTTGAAACTGGTTTGTGATGATCTGCATGAGAGACTGTCTCTCCTCCTTTTTTCGAAGATTTGCTGAACGCAGGAAATTACCTTTATTATAAACAAAAAAATATGAATAACGCAAGATTTTACTTTTTTTTCGCAGATTAATTAAGGTATTTTACAGAAAAAGATATATAATGGATTTATCAGATGTGCACAGGAGAATAATGTGCATGATGAAAGAGCGTAACGAAACAACATAATGAAACAAAAACTACATGGGATGCATCAAAATAAAATGTAAAAGGAGAACAGGAACATGAATTTACCAGAAACAGCAAAACTTCAGGAAATCTATGGAGAAACAGAGAAGAGCAGCGCACGTTTCCAGAAACTTGCAGATAATTTTGCAAAAACATACAAACATGACAAAGCAGAATACTTCACATCAGCAGGAAGAACTGAGATCATTGGAAACCATACAGACCACAATGGCGGCAAGGTGATTGCAGGAAGCATCAACCTGGATACCATCGGAGCGGCTTATCCGAACGGAACACAGACTATCCATATCACCAGTGAAGGATACAGAGATGAGATCGTTGTAGACCTTACCAAACTGAGCAAGGAAAACTACAAGAAGGGAACACCGGCACTCGTTGCAGGTATGATGGAAGGTGCACAGAAGAACGGCTTTAAGACAGCAGGATTCGATGCATATGTAAGCACAAACGTTATCGCAGCAGCAGGTGTAAGTTCTTCTGCTTCTTTCGAGATGCTGATCTGCACTATCATTGATTACTTCTTTAACGAAAGCAAAATGACATATAATGATTATGCAAAAGTTGGTCAGTATGCAGAGAATGTTTACTGGGACAAAGCTTCCGGAATGATGGACCAGATGGCATGTGCAGTAGGCGGACCGGTTCTTTTTGATTTCGCTGACAGCAATAACCTCAAATACAGCAAACTGGATTTCTCCTTCGGAAAATTCGGATACAAGCTTGTTATCGTAAATACAGGAAAAGGTCATGCAGATCTGAGCCAGGAATACTCTGAGATCCCGGGTGAAATGAAAGCTGTTGCCAAAGTACTTGGCGTGAACCTTCTTCATGAGACAAACGTAGATGCACTTCTTGAGCATTGCAATGAGATTGAGGATGACAGAGCAATTCTCCGTGCACTTCATTTCTTTGGAGAGACTACCCGTGTAGAGGAAGCAGCAGATGCGATCCACAATGATGATTATGATAAATTCCTTGAACTGATCGACGAGTCCGGAAAATCTTCCTGGGAACTCCTTCAGAACTGCTACACTATGAAAGATTTCCACGAGCAGAAGATCACAAGAACTCTTGCACTGACACAGCTTTTCCTCAAGAAGATTGGCGCAGGCGTATGCCGTGTTCACGGTGGTGGATTTGCAGGCGTTATCGCAGCGATCATTCCGGAAAAAGAGCAGGAGAACTATGTAGAATATATTTCTAAATTTGTTGGAAAAGAAAATGTATATCCAATGGACATCCGTGCAGTCGGAGCAGCACATATCGGATAACAACTACTGTCTATTAAAAAAGAATATAAAATCACAAAAATAAACCCCTGGATCATACCAGAGGTTTATTTTTTTCGAGCATATCGTGAATGATGTTCTGAGTGTATGCACCGAGATGTTTCTGATCTTCTTTCGGAAGGTCCTTGACATAGATTGGTTTACCGTATTCCAAAACGACATGAGTTGATTTGATCTTTGGCATATGTGCCTCAAAGATTTCTACGGTGTTGTTAAGTGCCATTGGAATGATCGCACAGCCTGTCTTGGAAGCAATCTTGAAGCTTCCGTCGTGGAAAGGAAGAAGCTCCAGGTCATCTGCATTCTTGTTACGTGTACCTTCAGGGAAGATACAGATGGAAATGCCGGATTTGATCTTGTCGATGGCTGCGAGGATGGTCTTGAGTCCCTGTTTGATATCCTTACGGTCAAGAAACAGACAGTGAAGATATTTCATCCAGTTGGAAAGAAGCGGATAACGCTCCATTTCTTTCTTGGCAATGTAGCCGGTACGGATCGGACAGCGGCTGTAAGTAAGCACGATGTCAAAATAACTTCTGTGATTGCCAATGTAGAGAACCGGAGTATCCTTGGGAACATTTTCTTCGCCGATGATCGTAACTTTGGTTCCGGCTTCCCAGAGAATGAATTTAAATACTCCCTGGACAATTCGAAGAGAACTGATTTCCTTGGTCCTTGGTGAAAATTTTCCGATGATCCATTCGATCAGAAGAATCGGAATGGAAAGGATCAGAAACCCGATGACCGTAATGGCAACAATGATAAAACGAATCATAACGAATTCCTCTTTCTGTTAAATTTGCATGGGTTTCGCGTGTTCGAAACTCTGCTATCAGTATAAGGGATATTTGAAATAGTTGCAATAAATCTTTTGGTTTTGGCATAGAATACATATTGAAAAAGAGCGGACAGGAGAATTGTGCCTATGCAGATACCACTGTCTGCAGGAATCAGACAAAATCGGTCAAAACGATATATGACGGTTGTCTGGTGCATATTGCTGGCTTTTTTGCTGAGTGCAGGAGGATGCAGCCTGGTAAAGATAGAGGAAGGGGAGAGGACACCTCTTGAATATACGGTGGTGGATACAGCAGAACTTCCGCAGAGTGCACAGGAACTGATTCAGGAAAAGAAAGCGGACGATTTTCAGATGACTTATCAGAAGGGAGATACCCTGTATCTGATCCGGGGATATGGAAAGCAGATGAGCGGAGGATACAGTATTCAGGTGGCTGAACTTTCGGCTTCGTCTACGACGATTTTTTTCAAAACGAGACTGATCGGACCGGAGAAAGAAAATCAGAGCGGAGCGCCATCTTATCCTTATATTGCAGTAAAGACCGATTACAGAGAAGAACCTGTTGTGTTTGAATAGTATGAGAGGAGCGGTCAGCGATGGAATTAAGAAAAGAAGATATTCAGGTGCTGCGGACAAAGAGCAGAGCGACCAGCCAGGTGACTTTTGATGTGGATTATAATGTGCCGGATGTAAAACCGGATATCGGACGGATGGTCCAGAACAAGGGCGATGTTTCGGTAGAAGAAGTCCGATTAAGCGACGGTCATGCTTTTCTGAAAGGAAGCCTGCAGGTGGATCTTCTCTATGTAGGAGAAGAAGAGGGCAAAGTTTACAGTCTCTCAGCCAAACTGCCGGTGGAAGAGACGATGAACCTTGAGGGGATCGTAAGTGGCGATAAGATGTGTCTTCGGTGGGAAATAGAGGATCTGAGCCTGCACCTGATCCATTCAAGAAAACTGAACATCAAAGCAGTAGTGACTTTTTATGCAGTTGTAGATGAACTCTCAGGAATCCGTCTGCCGGTTTCACTGGATGATGAAACAGTTTCTGTGCAGAAAAAACAGATGCGTCTTCTCAGTCTTGCCATACATAAAAAAGACACCCTGCGGCTCAAAGAAGAAGTAGAACTGGTATCCAATAAACCGAATATCGCAGAGCTTCTCTGGTATACGCTTGAAGTCAGAGGACTGGACTTAAGACCGGAAGAAAATGTAGTAAAAGCCAAAGGAGAACTTTTTTTGTTTGCTTTGTATAAAGGGGATGATGAGGACGGTACCCTGCAGTGGCTGGAGCATTCTATACCATTTACCGGAGAAGTGGAATGCAGCGGATGTACTTTTGACATGGTTCCAAATCTGGAAGCTTCAGTCATCAATCAGAGCGTGGAGGTGAAACCGGATTCCGACGGAGAGGAACGCATCTTTGTAACAGATATCGTACTAGAGTTGGATATCCGTCTTTACAGGGAAGAAGACCATGAAATACTTATGGATGTCTATACTCCGTTTCGTCAGTGCATCCCAAAATGCAAAAATGAAGTTCTGGAAAGTCTTCTGGTGAGGAATTTTTCCAAATGCCGCGTGTCTGATCGGATTGAGATCAAGGAGACACAGGGGAAAATCCTCCAGATTTGCCACAGCCAGGGAAAAGTAAAAATAGATAAAACAAAAATTGTCAAAGATGGGATCCAGGTAGACGGGATCGTTCAGATGAAAGTTCTCTATATCGTGGGGAATGACGACATGCCGTTCTATTCTATGGAAGTGATGATGCCGTTCAGTCATGTGGTGGAGGCAAGGGGGATCACAGAGGACAGCGTCTACTATTTCCATACGGATCTGGAACAGCTTTCGACAAGCATGGTCGACAGTAACGAGATTGAAGTCAGAGCGGCGGTGAGCCTGAATGTTCTTGTGATCCAGTGCATAGAGGAAAAGATCATTGAAAGTGTGGAAGAACAGCCACTCGATACAGAAAAGATCCGAAGTATGCCGGGAATTACGGTATATATGGTGAAGCAGGGAGATACACTCTGGGACATCGCAAAAAAATTCTATACGACTATGGAGGAGATCATTTCCATGAACAGTCTCGAAAATGATCAGCTGACCCTGGGACAGCCGCTTTTATTGGTAAAAAAAGTTGAAAGCTGATACTTGAAATCCTGAAAAAAATCATTTAAAATAGATACAATCATATTGTATACAAAGTACAAAAGAAATGAAAAAAGAAATAAAATCACAAAGGACAGAGGGGATATTTATGCGTTTGCGAGCAATGGCGAAAATTAATCTGGGACTGGATATCCTGGGCAAAAGAGACGATGGTTACCATGAAGTTCGTATGCTGATGCAGACGATCCAGATGTATGATCTTCTGGATATCCGGCGGAAATCTTCACCGGGGATCACATTGACTACGAATCTTCTTTATGTTCCGTCAGATGAGAGAAATCTGGTATATAAGGCAGCGAAACTTCTCATGGATGAATTTGATATCCAGGAGGGAATTTCCATGAAGCTTACCAAGTCCATTCCGGTGGCAGCAGGTATGGCAGGCGGAAGTTCCGATGCAGCGGCAGCGTTTGTCGGTGTAAACAAGATGTTTCATCTTGGCTTAAGTGAGCAGGAACTCATGGAGCGTGCTGTGCAGATCGGGGCAGATGTGCCGTACTGCATTATGCGTGGAACAGCACTGGCTGAGGGAATCGGTGAGAAACTGACCAGACTTCCGCAGCTTCCGAAATGTTATATTCTGGTTGGCAAACCGGCGGTCAATGTTTCTACGAAACTGGCTTATGAAAATCTGGATCTTCAGAATATGGGAGCACATCCTGATATTGATGGTATGATCTCTGATATTGAGAATGGAGATCTTTATACTATGGTTTCCCGAATGGGAAATGTATTTGAACCGGGGATCATCGGCAAATATCCGGTGATCCAGGAGATCAAGGATCTCATGGAGGCACATGGTGCACTCAAGGCAATGATGAGCGGAAGCGGTCCGACTGTCTTTGGTATTTTTGATGATAAGAACAAGATGAAAGCAGCAGCCAGGGTTCTGCGAAGCAGTCATCTGGCCAAGACTGTATTTGCTACAGAAGTTTTTAACCGCAAAGACTGAGGGGAATTTTTTACAGGAGGTACTTAAGATGAATGATTTTTCTGTTGATATGAATGAATATCTGCCGTTAAGAGATGTGGTATTTAACACACTGCGTAAAGCGATTCTGAAGGGTGAGCTGAAACCCGGAGAACGACTGATGGAGATCGCGCTGGCGGAGAAACTTGGAGTCAGCAGGACTCCTGTTCGTGAGGCGATGCGTAAGCTGGAACTGGAAGGTCTGGTCGTGATGATCCCGCGCCGCGGTGCACAGGTGGCGAACATTACAGAGAAGGATCTGAATGATGTACTGGAAGTCCGTATGGCACTTGAAAATCTGTCGATCGAGAATGCATGCGCGCGCATGACCGAGGAGCAGCTTGATGATCTCTGGAAAGCAGCCAAGAACTTTGAGGATACGATGGCAGAGGGAAATCTTGTTAAGCTGGCAGAAGCCGATGTAGCTTTTCATGAAGTGATCTACAAATCTTCCGACAACCGCAGACTGAATCAGGTACTGAATAATCTTCGTGAGCAGATCTACAGATATCGTGTGGAATATCTCAAGGATGAAGAAACAAGAAACCTTCTTGTTAAGGAACATGAGGAGATCTACGAGGCGATCAAGAATCGTGACCTCAAGAAAGCCAAGGAGATTTCTTATCAGCATATCGAGAACCAGAGAGAGGCGATCATCCGCTCTATCAGGGAAGAAACAAAAAATCGCTGAACTGTAAATAAAATTGTATAATCCGGTTATTCTAAAAGAGATACATATTGTGTGTATCTCTTTTTTTTATGGATTACGATTACAACAGGAGGATGCAATGGATCAAAAGACCAAAATCCACAGTGAACTGAGAAAAAATGAATCCTACATCAGAGAAAAATTCGAGAACTGTGCAGATATCCTGATCCGCCCCATGCGTCTGGGAAGCGAAAGCAAAATAGACTGTCTGATGGTCTATATCGAAGTGGCAGTTTCAAATATGATGCTGGATGATTCTGCACTGGGCAAGATGATCAATCATTTCTGGGAGATCTCACCGGGGCAGATACAGGAATTTATGCGGAACAACAGTCTAGGGATCGCAGATGTGCAGAAACTGGCGGATATGGAAGAAGTCCTGTCAGCAGTTCTTGCAGGAAATGCAGTTTTTTTTATAGACGGATATGACAAGGCGATGAAAATATCCAGCAAGGGATACCCGGACATGGGAGTTTCCGAAGCGAAATCAGAAAAAGTCCTGCGCGGTTCCAAAGAAGGATTTTCGGATTCTGTAAAAACAAACTCCGCACTGGTCAGAAAGCGGATCCGGAACAGCAGAATGAAGGTCGAGGAAAAAACAACAGGTGTCCGATCAAAGACAGTCCTGCAGCTTCTCTACATGGAAGATCTCGTTCAGGAAGATCTTCTGGAGAATATCAAAACCAGTCTGGATGAATACAGGATAGATGGAATCTTTGACAGTGGAATGCTGGAACAGCTTACAGACAGAACATGGTATTCACCGTTTCCACAGTATCAGACAACGGAACGTCCCGACCGGGCGGCGATGGAGATCCTGAATGGAAAGATCGTGGTGCTCTGTGACAATTCTCCGTCCGCACTGATCCTTCCAAGTTCCTTTAATGGCTTTATGGAGAGCAGCGAGGACTGGTTTCATCATTTTGAAATGGCATCGTTTCTGCGGGCACTTCGTTATCTTGCACTGCTTGTGGCGACACTGCTCCCGGGGCTTTACCTTGCGGTGATCCGCTTTCACACACAGATACTTCCGGCAAATCTGATCCTGTCTTTTGCAAAAGCACGGGAGGGAGTACCTTTTTCCAGCGTGGTCGAACTGATCTTTCTGGAACTCTCGTTTGAACTGATCCGGGAGGCAGGAGTGCGGGTCCCCGGGGCATTGGGGAATGCGATCGGAATCGTGGGAGGCCTGATCATTGGTCAGGCGGCAGTCAGTGCAAATCTGGTCAGTCCTATCGTTGTTATGATCGTTGCATTGACCGCACTGGGATCGATGGTGATCCCGGAGGAAGAGTTTGCCGCAGCATTCCGACTTTTGAAATATGTATTTCTGTTTCTGGGTGGATATCTTGGAATCTTTGGAATCGTTCTGGGGATCTATCTGACAGTGGCACATCTCTCCGGGCTTCTGAGTTGCGGCATGCCGTACCTTCTTCCGTTTATAAAAAAAGAACCCTGCCGCGATGCTGGCGAAGGAATCCTGCGGATCCCGTTCAGGAAGAGATGGCAGAGGCCGCTCTATGCAAGATGGGAACAGAAAATCCGTCTGCGGAAAAATGATTCCGATGATTCCGGAGAAAGCCGCCGGGAAGATTCCGGGAAAGTTCAGGAACAGGAGGAGAAAGACTCATGAAATTTGCGGAGAATAACAGGATTTCGCACAGACAGCTTTATCGCCAGATGATCCTGACGTTTCTGGCTCCTTTCCTGATCTGTCTTCCTGGGAAAAACGGGATTCAGGGAATGACGGGAATCGCAGGTGTTCTGGCGGCAGTGATCCTGCTGGTCATTTATGTTTTTGTGCTTTTGAGAGTGACCAGCGGATATTCGGATATGGTACGTTTTTTTGGAAGGTTCTGGGGACGGATAGCAGGACTCTTTTTTCTGGCGTATATTATCCTGACGGCAGTTTATATCTTGAAGATACTGGAGCAGATCGTGCCAAGGTGGCTGATCCTGGGAGTGCCGGCGGGCTGGATCTCTTTTCTGGTAGTCGTTATATGCAGTGTGGGAACAGAACGAGGGATCCAGAGACGGGGACGGATGGCAGAAGTTTCCGGAGGTTTGCTTTTGGTTGGAATCCTTCTGATGATGGTACTGTGCCTTGGACAGACACGTGTTGATTATCTTCAGGAGATGTTTGAAACAGAGCGAGTGAGCGGGAGTGGAGTCATTCAGAGCAGTTATCTTTTTCTGTGTGGATTTTCCGGGATCGGACTTCTGCCGTTTATCATGCGTGATGTAGAGAAGCGGGGAAGTGCAGGCAAGACAATCATAGCGTCTGTCCTCACTGTAGGTGGAATCTTTGCAGGAGTTCTTATTTTATTGCCGGCAGTATTTGGGTGGAGACGGCTTCTTACAGAAACATATCCAATCCTGCCTCTTCTTGCAGAGGCAGATCTTCCGGGAAATGTCCTTGCGAGATTTGATGTTCTCTGGATGGGATTTCTTCTGTATGGATTGTTGTTTGCAATGGGAAGTCTTTTTTACTATGGCTATCAAATCACGGAGAAATGCCATCTGGGAACGGCGAAATACTGGCTGGCAATTCTGATCTTCGGATTGTCATTGGTGGAAGTACCAGGTATGGATGTGGTGATATTCTACAGAAACTATCTGAGAAGTATTTTTGTCCCGGGACTTCTGCTCATACAGATGGCGATCCTTTTTCATGGACAGAAAAAGAAAATAAGAAAAACGACTACAGTTGTTTTACTGATCTGCGCGTTGACACTGAGCGGATGTGCGGGAATTGAACCGGAAAAGAGAATGTATCCACTTGCACTCGGCGTAGAGCAGTCGGAAAATGGGTGGAAATTTATTTATGGACTGCCGGAACTTCCAAGTGCAGAAGGACAGGAAAAAGAAGAGACAGGAAATTCTGCACTGGCGATAACAGGTGTGGATTTTGAAACGATAGAAAAAATATATGACCGTTCACAGGAAAAATATCTGGACATGGGACATCTGCAGGTGCTGATCCTTAAGAATGATCTGACACAGTCAGACAGATGGAGTGAACTGTTATCTTATCTGGAAAAAGAACCGCTGATCGGTGAAAATGTATATGTATTCCGGACAGAAAATCTGACAGAGCTTATGGACTGGAACAAGGAAGGAACCTCGATAGGGGAATACCTGCCGGGACTTCTTGAAAACAGGATTCCGGATCAGGAGAAAAACGGTACTACGCTGCGCCAGGTATATCATCAGTGGTATGAGAATGGCACGTTACCAGGAATTCCTGAGATCATCCTGCAGAATGGAGAAATTCAAGTATATCTGGAATAAATTTGCAGAAAAACGTCCATACTCCAGACAGAAGACGATTTTATTTTCATAGATTCGGAGGTACCAAAATGGACTGGTTAAGGAACTGGAAAAAAAGACTTCTGTTGTCTGTGATGACAGGCATGCTGGCAGTAACACTTTTGTTCGGAGGCACGAAAAATGTCGAGGATTGCAGTATTATGGCGTGGTGGGGAACCCTGTATCCACAGTTTTGCTTTGAGAGAGGATCACAGAACAGCGCTAATTATGAAAATACTGTAAAACAGCCGCCAAAGCTTTCCTTCTGGCTTGCGAAAGCCCTGGAGAGGTGGTAAGATTAAAGAACGATTCAGAGAGGCTGTGGCTTTTTCTGAGTCTTACATAGCAAACAGAACATAAAGGACTGGAGAAATAGATTTATGAAAATAGACAGAGATGCACCGATCGGTGTATTTGATTCCGGAGTAGGCGGTCTTACCGTAGCCAGGGAGATCATGAGAAATCTTCCATCGGAGAAGATCGTTTATTTTGGCGATACGGCGAGAGTTCCTTATGGAAGTAAATCCAAGGATACAGTCATCCGCTATTCCAGACAGATCATTCATTTTCTGGAGGAGCAGCAGGTCAAGGCAATCGTGATCGCCTGCAACACGGCAAGTGCATTTGCCCTGGATGCAGTGAAGGATGAACTGGATATCCCTGTACTTGGAGTGATCGAAGCAGGAGCCAAGGTTGCTGCAAAGGAGACACGCAATAAGCGAGTCGGCGTGATCGGAACGCTTGGAACTGTCGGAAGCGGTATTCATGAGGCGTATCTTAAACAGCTTGATCCGGAGATCACAGTGATAGGCAAGGCATGTCCGTTGTTTGTTCCGCTGGTCGAGGAAGGATGGCTTCATGATCCTGTAACTACGGAGATCGTGTCCAGATACCTTCAGGAACTGAAGGATAAAGAAATTGACACACTGATCCTCGGCTGTACACATTATCCGCTGATCCGTTCTACGATCAGAGAAGTCATGGGTGAGGGCGTGCGACTGGTTAATCCGGCATACGAGACAGCCTTACAGCTGAAGGCACTTCTTGCAGAGATGGATATTTCCAGCAGTGGAACAGGTGAAGAGGATTTTCCGTATCGCTTTTATGTCAGTGACCTAGCAGATGAGTTTAAGGATTTTGCAAATTCTATCTTGCCATATGATGTTTCAATGGCAAAGAAGATCGACATAGAGAAGTATTAAAGAGGAGTAAACATATGAATAAAGATGTACTGATACATGTACGCGGGCTCCAGATGATGGAAACAGATGATGCACAGGAGCCGATCGAGATCGTAGTTCCGGGACAGTATTATTTCCGAAACGGAAGTCATTATCTCCGTTACGAAGAAATGCTGGATGATACCGCAGAGACTACAGTAAATTATATCAAGATGTCACCGAACGGAGTAGAAGTCCGCAAGCAGGGACAGGTAAATGTACATATGGTTTTTGAGGAAGGCAAGAAAAACAAGACTTTTTACAATACGCCATATGGTACGCTGCAGATGGGAATCTCAGCGACAGGACTGGAACTCAAGGAGAGTGAAGACGGAATTCAGATGAAGGTGGATTATGCTCTGGATATGAACGAAGAGCATGTCGCTGACTGTTATCTGACCGTACAGGCACAGTCCAAGGATTCCGCGGATTTTGTTTTATAAAATCAAATTAAAATGCCCGTAAAGCTGAAATACTTTACGGGCATTGTCTTTCGATCTTATTTGTCTTTGCTGAACATTCTTTTGAAAAATCCCTTTTTCTTAGGTGCCGGTGTTTCAAGAGAACCACGGATTCCTTTAACTCCAACGATGTATAAACCGCTTACTTCGGCTTTTACTTCTTTTTTGACAGGGATCAGGTCAAAAACCTTCTCATCTGCGATCAGTATGGAGATCTTCGGACCAACCTTAGCCTTAACGATCGGCAGTTTGGAACGGCGCATCAGCTTAGGAGCCTGGTCAATGACCATCTGCGGCAGACCGGATTCTTTGAGTGGAAGTCGTTTCTTATCGATGATCAGCATGGAAACAGTCTGTTTTGCAGCTTCAATCTGTGCCTGCTGTTCTTCTTGCTTCTTCTGAGCTTTCTTTCCGAAGAAATAAAGTGCAACCAGGGCAATGATCAGAATGACCAAGATAACAAGAAGGACGATGCTAAGTGTACTCATAGATACCCTCCTCAGTGTGTATATTACAAATATTTATGCGAAATATATTCTATCATTATTTATTACAAAAGGCAAATAAATTCACGAAAATTCCGTGAAGAAAAAGGAAAACGGTGGAAATTATATAGTTAAACAGGTATAATGAAAAGAGCGAAATCTAAAGACAGGGATAAATACAGAAATCCCGGGTATACTGGGGATTACAGAAAAAAAAGACCAAGGAGTTAGTATGGAGAAGGATAATGGTAAAAAGCGGAACAGGCGCCAATACAGGGAAAGAACGACTGGTTCTGTAAGAAAAGAAGATCTGACCGAGGAAGAGCGGATTCGGGAACGCCGGCGCAGGAGACGGGCTCTGCAGAGGAAACGGCAGTGTCAGAGAAGGATGATCCTGATAGTTATGGCGTTGGCAGCAGTAGTTATTATAACTGCGGCAGTCCGTGGAATTGCAGGACATTTTTCTTCGTCGAAGCCGTCAGCCAGCGGCACAGATAAAGAAACGACAGCAGATGCTTCCGGTTCTTCTGTTTCCGGGGGAGACAAGACAGAGCAGGAAACCGCCAGCAGCAAAAGTTCGCCGAAAGATACACTCAAAGCTGCTGAATTTAAAGCGACACAGTATGATTATGACGGTGCGATAGAGCTTCTTAAGGCAGATACATCATATAGCAGTGATTCAGATATGCAGAGTGCTGTTAAGAAATACGAAGAGACCAAGGCTTCCTGTAAATCATGGCCACTGGAAGAAGTGACACATGTTTTTTATCACATTCTTATCAAAGATCCGAGCAAAGCTTTTGATGGTGATTACAAGGAAGCAGATTATAATCAGGTCATGACTACGATCGATGAATTCAACAAGATCACACAGACCATGTATGATAAGGGGTATGTGATGGTAAGCATCAAGGACATGGCTACTGTAAATGAGGATGGAACCATGTCACCGGGAGAGATCCTTCTTCCGGAAGGTAAGATCCCGTTTGTACTTTCTCAGGATGATGTCTGTTATTACCATTATATGGATGGCGATGGATTTGCCTCCAAACTGGTTGTAGATGATGAAGGCAAGATTCGAAATGAATATATTGAGGATGATGGAAGTGTATCAGTAGGTGACTATGATATGGTTCCATTGATCGATCGTTTCGTAGAAGAACATCCTGATTTTTCTTACAGAGGAGCCAAGGGAATCGTTGCATTGACCGGATATAATGGAATTCTGGGATATCGAACAGATATCAGCTATGAAACACGTCCGGCAGATCTGGATGATAACAAAGTTGAATGGCTGGATGCACACCCGGATTTCAGTCTGGACAAAGAACGGGAAGAAGCAAAGAAAGTTGCTGATGCTATGAAGGAGGATGGATGGCTGTTTGCCAGCCATACCTGGGGACACCAGAATATTGCACAGATATCACTGGAACAGCTTCAGGCAGATACACAGAAGTTCAAGGACAATGTCGATCCTCTGATCGGAGGAACGGATATTATTATTTTTGCATTTGGTACGGATCTGACCACTCAGGAGGACTATTCCGGTGATAAATTCGAATATCTCAAGAGTGTCGGATATAATTATTATTGTAATGTAGATTCCAGCAAATATTTTGTGCAGATCCGGGATCGCTATTTCCGTCAGGGAAGACGAAATCTGGACGGATATCGTATGTACTATAATCCGGATCTTCTGGAAGACCTGTTCAATGCAAAAGATGTTTTTGATCCAAGCAGACCGACTCCGGTTCCACCGATGGGTTAAACAAATAAGAAAGAAGGAGTTACTAACTATGAAGAAAAGAGCTGTGATACTTACATGTATTTTGTCAGCTTCGATACTTCTGAGCGGCAGTTATATTCTGCCGCTTTTGAATCATATAGCAGAAAAAGAAACCAAAACAGTAAAAACTTACCAGACTGCTTCTCAGGATGAAGCAGAGACAGACAGCAGTGAGGCAGATGGCGGAGACACAGAGGACACTGATTCTGAGAAATCCAGTAAGGATCAGACAGTTCTCGATCAGGCAACGATCATGTACGAACAGTATAATTACGATGAGGCGATCAAACTTCTGAAGAGTCAGAAAGATTTTACGAAAAACAAGGACTATATGGACCTGGCAGCCAAGTGCCAGATTGCAAAGTCTTCACTTGTAGAGTATCCACTGGAACAGATTACACATGTATTTTTTCACACACTGATCGAGGATACTTCCAGGGCTTTTGACGGAGATTCCAAATCCGGAAACTACAATCAGGTTATGACGACTGTCAGTGAGTTCAATAAGATCATTCAGATCATGTATGATAAGGGCTATGTTCTGGTAAGCCCGCATGACATGGCAACAGTGAACAAGGATGGTACGATGAGCCGTGGCAAGATCATGGTGCCGGAGGGCAAGATCCCGTTTGTGCTTTCTCAGGACGATGTCAGTTATTATCATTATATGGATGGTGATGGATGTGCATCCAAACTTGTACTCGATGAAAATGGAGATGTAAAAACAGAGTACATTGATGCTGATGGAAATGTCCTGGTAGGAGATTATGATCTTGTTCCGCTGTTGGATTCTTTTATCAAAGAACATCCGGATTTTTCCTATCATGGCCGCAAGGGAATCCTTGCGATGACCGGTTATAACGGAGTACTGGGATACAGAACTGATATAGCCTACAAGACCAAAGAAAATCTTCAGGATGACCAGAAGAAATTCCTGGATGATAATCCTGATTTTGATTACGACCAGGATGTTAAGGATGCAACGAAGGTAGCAGATGCCATGAAAGCAGAGGGATGGGAATTTGCGAGCCATACCTGGGGGCATATGAATGCAACAGAGCGTTCCGCAGAGGATCTTGAGACAGATGATAAGAAATGGAAAGCTTATGTGGCTCCGATTCTTGGTGATACAGATATGGTCATCTTTGCGTTTGGCGCGGATATTGGTGACTGGGAGGGATATTCTTCTGATAATTCGAAGTTCCAGTATTACAAGAGTGCGGGATACAATTATTTCTGCAACGTAGATTCCAGTCAGTATTTTGTTCAGATCACAGATCAGTATTTCCGCCAGGGAAGAAGAAACCTGGATGGATATAGAATGTACTATAACCCGGATATGCTCAGTGACCTTTTTGATGTTTCTGATGTATGGGATTCTTCCCGGCCGACTCCGGTTCCGGAAATGTAAATAATAACCAGATTTGAAAGGAGATTTTTCATGAAGAAAAAAGTAGTAGCAGCAATGTTAGTAACCTGTATGGCGGTATCTCTTACTGCGTGTGGAAGCAAGGACAGTTCTGATAAGACTGATAAGACTACCGCCAAAACAGAAACGGCTTCTGACAATTCTGATACGGACAAGACAGATTCCAAGACTTCTGATTCCAAGAAGGAAGAGACAAGAATTATTTCGGTAAAAGATGTTTCTGATTATGTTACAATTGGAGATTACAAAGGACTTACACTGGATCGTTATACACAGGCAGTAACAGATGATGATGTGGATGCAGAAATCAACTATGAATTACAGGACAAGGGAACAGAGGTTACAGATGGAACTGTTGAATATGGAGATATTGTGACCATTAATTTTACAGGTACTGTAGACGGTAAAGAGTTTGACGGAAGTTCTGCCGATGACTATGAACTTGTTGTCGGTGAAGGAGATATGGGAATCGATGGTTTTGAAGATGGTCTGGTTGGAATGAAAAAGGGAGAAACCAAAGAACTGACTCTTACTTTACCGGAAGGTTACAGCGAGGATGATTCTCTTTCCGGTAAGGAAGCTGTTTTTAAGGTGACTCTTCAGAAATTTACAAGAGCATCTGAACTGACAGATGAATGGGTTGCTTCCAATACAGATTACAAAACTGTAGATGACTATAAGAAATCTGTAAGAGAGGAACTGGAAAAACAGGCATCTACGACAGCAGATAATGAATTGTATGCAACAGCATGGTCTGAGGTACTTGATACATCTGAGATTAAGAAATACCCGGAAGAAGATGTCAAAAAAGCAGAAGAAAGCTATAAAGCACTCAATGAACAGACTGCAAAAGACAATGGAATGGAACTGAGTGATCTGCTGGAAACATGGGATCTGACAGAAGATGAATTTAATGAAGAATGCAAAAATTATGCAGAATCCAAAGTTGAACAGAATCTGATCGTTCAGGGAATCATTGATGCTGAGGGACTGAGTCTGAGTGATGCAGAGACAGAAGAATTAAAGAATAACCTGATTCTGGACTATGGAGTGGCAAGCATTGATGAGCTGATTGAAACATATGGAGAGGATGAAGTAAATGAATCACTGGCACTTCTTCGTGTGGAGAAATTTATTGTAGACCAGTCTACTGTCAACGAAAAGACAGGAAGTGCAGAGGATTCTATTGAAAACGAAGATGCATATACTGAAGCAGAAGATACCGGTTCAGACCTCACTGAATATGATGGAAGTGAGGAAACACAGGATGAAACGGAAGAGAATATGTCAGAAGAGTCAATTGAGGACAATACAGTAGAAGAGTAATGAATAAATAAGAAAAGACAATTGTATTTCCATAATAAATGCGTTATGATAATAAGATGAATGCGTTTCTGAAGTACAGGCAACAGTAACGCCAGAGATATAAAATACAGCAGGTGGAAATCATGGATAAGAAAGTATTGCGTGAACGAATACGCAAAAAGCAGCAACAGATGAGAAGACGTAAGATGATGCGCCTGGGCGCATATGTCATTGCAGTCATTCTCGTAGTTATATTTGTTATAAGGGGAATTCTGATCCCCGTTGTCAACAGAATCGGTGGAAAGAGTGTTGATAAACCGGCACAGGTTCAGGCAGAAACTGATCAGACGAATGTGGATTCCGATACAGTTTCAGACGGAACAGACAGCACGGCGGATACAACGACGACATCAGCAGTCAATTCAGCGGCAAGATATCCACTCAAGAATGATCTGGCAAAGGCATCGCAGATGTCTATTGGATGGAATGAAAATGAAAATGGTAAATGGTATCAGAATGCAGATGGCACTTATTTTGCCGGAGGTATGCAGGAAATAGATGGTTCCACCTATTATTTTGATGAGAATGGTTACATTCAGACAGGATGGATAAGCGTTGGATTTGATGATTATTACTTCAATGATGACGGTACATATGATCCAAATACACATAAACCACGAATTGCACTTACCTTTGATGATGGTCCTGGAGAATATACAGATGAACTTTTGGATTGTCTGGAAGCGAATAATGCACATGCGACATTCTTCATGGTAGGACAGAATGTAGGTTCCTGGGAATCAACCGTACAGAGGATGGTCGATCTTGGATGTGAGATCGGTAACCATACCTGGGATCATCCAAGTCAGACTTTAACAAATATGTCGATTGATGATGTTGTCACAGAATTCCAGAAGACAGACGATGCACTTGTACAGGCCTGCGGACAGGCAGCAACGGTAGCCAGGGCACCTTATGGAGCAGCCAATCAGGATATCTATGATGCAGTACAGAAGCCGTTCTTCATGTGGTCTCTTGATACAGAAGACTGGAAGCTGATGGATGCAACAGCAGATTATGATGCCGTTATGAATGGCGATCTGACAGATGGTACAATCGTACTGATGCATGATATTCATGAACCTTCCGTTCAGGCAGCATTGAAACTGATACCGGATCTGGTTTCACAGGGCTATAAACTGATGACAGTCAGTGAACTGGCAGCAGCCAAGAATGTAACATTACAGAATACGACATACTCACAGTTCTGGGACAGCCAGCTTCAGGCAGGAACGGTTCCGGGATATAACGGTAATACGGAGTCTACAGATGGAAGCGATGCATCAGATGGATCTGAGAGTTCTGCGGACACTGAATCTACAGACGACAGTTCTACAGACAGTACTGATGTCAGTGACGGAAGTTCTTCCGATGGAGATTCTTCTGATGGCAGCAGTGACAGCAGTTCTGGGGATTCCGGCGGAGACGGCTCTTCAGGAGATGGAAGTGATTCAGAAGATTATGACTCTGGCGATGACAGCTCCAGTTATGATGACTCGGGAGACAGTGGAGACTCTGGATACGATGATTCCGGAGACTACTATGATGAGGATTCCGGCGACGATTCGTACGATACATACTAAATAAGAAATACAAATGAGGACAGAACAGAAATAACAGTTCTGCCCTCATTTTTTTGTAGGGAGATTGTAGTAACAGGACATACTTTTAATTGACGTAAACAGTCTGGATTGGTATAATATGTCTATAAATCGGCTTGAATAAGAGGAGTAAAATGTGCAGATTACCGATAATCATATACTGCACAGACAGGACTCTATATTTTCAGCCTGCTCAATTTTGAATTAAGGGAGGAATTTCTGGATGGGAGAGAAAATGCAGTTTACAGAACTGGATCAGTATCTGTTCGGGCAGGGAACTCATTACGACATCTATAAGAAATTAGGAGCTCATCCTACCACACAGCAGCGCAAGAAGGGTGTCTATTTTGCAGTCTGGGCACCGAATGCAAGATATGTTTCTGTAATCGGTGATTTTAATAACTGGGATAATCAGGCAAATCCAATGAACAGAGTCGGTGAGATCGGAGTATATGAGATCTTTGTTCCGGGTGCCAAAGTTGGAGATTTGTACAAATTCTTTATTGTCGGATATCATGGAGAAGAACTTTATAAGGCAGATCCATACGCAAATGAAGCAGAACTCAGACCGGGAACGGCATCAAGAATTACAGACATTACGGATTACAAATGGAAAGATACCACCTGGATGAAGAAGCGTCCGGAATTTGACGAGAAACGTGAACCGATGGCAATCTATGAAGTACATCTGGGTTCCTGGAAGAAACATCCGGCAGAGAATGAGGATGATCCGGGATTTTATAATTACCGTGAATTCGCACATGAACTGGCAGCCTATGTCAAAGAGATGGGATATACTCATGTAGAACTTATGGGAATTGCAGAGCATCCATTTGACGGATCCTGGGGATATCAGGTAACAGGATATTATGCACCGACTTCCAGGTATGGTACTGCACAGGATTTCAAATATATGGTGGATTACCTGCACAGAAACAAGATCGGTGTTATACTCGACTGGGTTCCGGCTCATTTCCCGAAGGATGCACATGGACTTGCCAATTTCGATGGAACTGCTGTCTATGAGCATGAAGACCCGAGACAGGGTGAGCATCCTGACTGGGGAACCAAGATCTACAATTACGGACGTCCGGAAGTCAAGAACTTCCTGATCGCCAACGCACTGTACTGGATCGAGGAATGCCATGTAGACGGCCTCCGTGTAGATGCAGTTGCATCTATGCTCTATCTGGATTATGGCAAGAAAGATGGCGAGTGGGTTGCCAATAAGTACGGTGATAACAAGAACCTTGAAGCAATAGAATTCTTCAAACATCTGAATACCGTTGTACTTGGAAGAAACCACGGTACGGTTATGATCGCAGAGGAGTCTACCGCATGGCCGCAGGTTACAGGTAAAGCAGAGGACAATGGTCTTGGATTCTCACTGAAATGGAACATGGGCTGGATGAATGATTTCCTGGAATACATGAAACTGGATCCATATTTCCGTAAGGGCGATCACAATAAGATGACTTTCTCAATGACATATGCATACAGTGAGAGATATGTACTTGTCATTTCACATGATGAGGTCGTACATCTTAAGTGTTCCATGCTGAACAAGATGCCGGGATATCCGGATGACAAATTCAAGAACCTTAAGGCAGCATATGCGTTTATGATCTTCCATCCGGGCAAGAAACTTCTGTTTATGGGTCAGGACTTCGGACAGCTTCGTGAGTGGAGTGAGGAGAGAGAACTTGACTGGTATCTTCTTAAAGAGGACAACCACAAGGATCTCCAGAATTTTGTCAAGACATTGTTTCATATGTATAAGAAATATCCTGCACTGTATGCAGGTGACAATGATCCGGAAGGATTTGAATGGATCAATGCAGACGATGCAGACAGAAGCATTTTCAGCCTGGTTCGTAAATCACCGACCAAGAGAAATAACCTCCTGTTTGTAGTAAACTATACACCGGTAGAACGTCCGGATTATCGTGTTGGCGTTCCGAAGAAAAAACAGTACAAACTTATCATGGATGAGCATGGACTTCTGGACAAGCCGAAGGTATTCAAGGCAGAAGCACAGGAGTGCGACCACAGAGAATTCTCTTTTGCATATCCGCTTCCTGCATATGGAATTGCTGTTTTTACATACTAAATTTTGTTGTAAAAGGTCTTGCAATTTCAGGAAATATGGTTTATACTGAGCGCGAATTACAAAGTAAATAGGAATTGATAATAAGATCTCGAAAGGAGAATTAAGATGAAAGTATCCAATATTAAAGACGTTGAGAAATTTTTCGAAGTAGTAGATAGCTGCACAGGCAGAGTAGAACTTGTAACAGGTGAGGGAGACAGACTGAACCTCAAATCCAAATTATCCCAGTATGTATCTCTGGCAAACATCTTCTCAGGTGGAGAGATTCCGGAACTTGAGATCGTTGCTTACGAGAAAGAAGACATTGACAAACTTCTGAGCTTCATGATCAACGGCTGATCAAACGATAAATGCAGTGGGGGCGTGACTGGTTCATGTCCCCATTACCATATTAAAAGGTAAATTTAACCAGGGGGTGCATGCACTTCCTGGTCAAGCTACGTTATGAGTTAGCTTAATAAAACAATCGAAATAAGAAAGGACATGAATATATCATGGAAAGAACAAAAATTGATATTATCTCCGGTTTCCTTGGAGCCGGTAAAACAACACTGATCAAAAAACTTCTCAAAGATGCTTTCAAAGGTGAGCAGGTTGTACTGATCGAGAATGAATTTGGTGAAATCGGTATTGACGGTGGATTCCTCAAAGAAGCAGGAATCGAGATCCGTGAGATGAATTCTGGATGTATCTGTTGCTCACTGGTTGGGGATTTTGGAGCATCCCTTAAGGAAGTTATCAGCAAATATCATCCGGACAGAATCCTGATCGAGCCATCAGGTGTCGGCAAACTGTCAGATGTTATCAAAGCAGTTCAGGGTGTTGCAGAAGAGACAGGACTGGTTCTTAACAGCTACACAACTGTTGTAGATGCAAAGAAATGCAAAATGTATATGAGAAACTTCGGTGAATTCTTTAACAATCAGGTTGAATATGCAGGTGCGATCATCATGAGCCGTACCGATATCGTAGATGAAGCAAAAGCACAGGCTGCAATGGAACTTCTTCGTGAGATCAACCCGAAGGCTGCAATCATCACCACACCGATCGAGAAACTGGAAGGTGTAAAGATCCTGGAAGTTATGGAACATCCGGTATCTCTGGAACAGGAAATGATGGAAGAAGAAGTTTGCCCGGAATGCGGACATGTTCACGAGCATGGACATCATCATGACCACGATCATGAGGAACATGAGCACCATCATCACGACCATGACCATGAAGAATGTGGCTGCGGACATGACCATGACCACGATCACGAGGAACATGAGCACCATCATCACGACCATGACCATGAAGAATGTGGCTGCGGACATGATCATGACCACGATCATCATCACGATCACGACCATGATGAATGCGGCTGCGGACATGACCATCATCACCATCATCATGCAGACGAAGTTTTCACAAGCTGGGGCCGTGAGACAATTAAGAAATATACAAGAGAAAATCTTGAAAAGATCCTTGAGACACTGTCTGAGACAGAAGAATATGGAATCATCCTTCGTGCGAAAGGAATGCTTCCGGCAGAAGACGGAACATGGATCTACTTTGATATGGTTCCGGAAGAAACAGAGATCCGCAGCGGGGCACCGGAATATACAGGACGTCTCTGCGTAATCGGTTCCAAACTCAACGAGGACAAACTGGCTGAGCTTTTTGGCCTGTAATAACGGAGGATCATACAGACTATGGAAGAAATCAAAGTGCCGATTTATTTAATGACAGGTTTCCTTGAAAGTGGAAAGACTTCTTTCCTGAATTTTACTCTTCAGCAGGATTATTTCCACATTGATGGAAAGACCCTTCTGATCCTCTGCGAAGAAGGAGAAGAAGAATACGATGAGGCTGCACTCAAAAAAAATAATACAGTTGTAGAGATCATCGAAAGTGAAGAAGAATTCACTACTGAGAGACTGGTAGCAATGAGTATCCTTCATCAGCCTGAACGTGTTATCATCGAATATAATGGAATGTGGCTGGTAAGCAATTTCGAAAAAATGCAGCTTCCAGAAGGATGGGGCGTAGAACAGCAGATCACCTGCGTAGATGCCAGCACTTTCCAGATGTATATGGCAAACATGAAATCCATTTTTATGGACATGATAAAAAATACCGATATGGTTATCTTCAATCGCTGCAAAGAAGACGATCCGCTGCCGACTTACCGTCGTGGGATCAAGGTTGCGAACCAGAGAGCAGAAGTCATCTTTGAGGATGAAGAAGGCGAGATGGGAGATATTTTTCAGGATGAGATGCCATTCGATATGGATGCACCGGTCATTGATATCCTGCCGGAAGATTATGGTATCTGGTTTGTAGATGCAATGGACCATCCGGAAAATTACGAAGGAAAAACCGTCAAATTCAAAGCAAGAGTCATGAAACCGCGCGGAATGGGAAGCAAATTCTTTGTTCCGGGACGTACTGCAATGACCTGCTGTGCAGATGACACAACATTCCTTGGCTACGTATGCAAGAGTGCTTATGCACCGAAACTGGCCCCGGGATCATGGGTAGAAGTCACTGCAAAAGTTGCTATAGAGAAGAGAAACGAGTACCAGGGAGAAGAAGGTGTCGTTCTCTACGCAGATCATGTAGAAATCTGCGAGCCACTGGCAGATGAAATGGTTTACTTTAATTAAGCGAGGAAATTTGAATGTACTTGATCGTAGGTTTGGGAAATCCCGGAAGGCAGTATGAAGCGACACGCCACAACATGGGATTTGATGTGATTGACAAACTGGTAGAAGAATACCAGATCCCACAGGGCGGTGTGAAGTTTAATGCCATGTACGGCAAGGGGATCATCGGAGGGCAGCCTGCTCTCCTGATGAAACCTCTGTCCTATATGAATCTCAGCGGAGGTCCGGTCCGGGAGATGGCAAACTACTTCAAAATTGACCCGGAAACAGAGATGATCGTGATCTATGATGACATCGATCTGGATCCGGGCCAGCTTCGTATCCGCAAGAAGGGAAGTGCCGGAGGGCATAATGGAATCAAAAATATCATTCAGGAGCTCGGTACACAGAAATTTGTGCGTATCAAAGTCGGTGTAGGTGCCAAGCCGCAGGGCTGGGATCTTGCGGATTATGTTCTTGGAAGATTTGGAAGTGAAGACCGCAAACTCGTTGATGAGGCGCAGGACCGTGCATGCAAGGCAGTGGAACTGATCCTGTCTGATGGTCCGGATGCCGCCATGAATGAATTCAACAAGAAACCGGGGGTTGTATGAAAACATTTTTGCATCCTCTGCAAAATCTTGCAGAGATGGAAGCAATTTATACAAAAGCAAAAAGTAATCGTGGAATACTGGAGATAAGTGGTTGTATGGAGTCCCAGAAAGCTCATTTAATATATGGGCTTTCCGGGCTTTTTACATCTCACCTGATTTTGGCAGAAGATGAGAAAGCTGCGAAGGAACTGTACGAGGATTATCGTTTTTATGATAAGAATGTATATTACTATCCGGCGAAAGATCTGCTCTTTTTTCAGGCAGATATTCATGGAAACCTTCTGATCCGCCAGAGAATGCGTGTGATCAAAGCTCTGCTGGAACAGAAAGAAAACATCACTGTTGTCACGAGTATAGACGGATGTATGGATTATCTTCAGCCGCTTGACAAAATAGAAAAACAGCTGATCCATTTTCGAAATGACAGTACGCTGGATATGGATAAACTCAAAGATGCGCTTGTGCATATGGGTTATGAGCGTGTAGGTCAGGTGGAAATGCCGGGACAGTTTTCTGTCCGGGGCGGCATTGTGGATATTTATTCCCTTACCGAAGAAAATCCGTGGAGGATCGAACTCTGGGGAGATGAGATCGACTCGATCCGTACGTTTGACTCACAGAGCCAGCGTTCCCTGGAAAATCTTGACGAGATCACGATCTATCCGGCGACAGAACAGCCGGCAGAAAAGGGCGGCGTTTCTTTTCTTGATTATTTTGCAGAAAAAAACAGTCTTGTTTTTCTTGATGAGCCGAACCGCCTGGAGGAAAATGCCAGAGCAGTAGAAGAGGAATTTCGTCAGAGCTGTGAAAACCGTCAGCAGAAAGGTGAAGAAAATATTTCCCAGAACTGGATGTGCAGATGGGAAGATCTGAATCACAAGCTGAATAATCGAAACTGCATTTCTGTATCACTGATGGAACCAAAGAGGGCAGACTGGAAGATTACAGAGCAGTTTAACCTGACAGTCAAATCCATAAGTTCTTATCAGAGTAGTTTTGAACTTCTCGTCAAAGATCTCCGACAGTACAAGAAACAGGGATATCAGATCGTGCTTCTTTCCGGTTCAAGGACAAGAGCGGAGCGTCTTGCGAAGGATCTGCAGGATGAGGGATTAAGTGCTTTTTACGGGCAGGATTTTGACCGTGTGCTGGAACCGGGCGAGATCATGGTCGCTTATGGTCATGCACGTAAGGGATTTGAATATCCGTTTATCAAATTTGCGATTATCACAGAAACTGACATTTTTGGAAAAGAGCAGAAGAAGCGTAAGAAAAAGAAAGAATACAATGGAAAACGTATTCAGGATTTCTCGGAACTTTCGATTGGAGATTTTGTAGTTCATGAAAAACATGGGCTGGGAATCTACCGTGGTATTGAGAAGGTTGCGGTGGATAAAGTTGCAAAAGATTATATCAAGATCGAATACCGCAACGGCAGTAATCTGTATATCCTTGCAACACAGCTTGATGCGCTTCAGAAATATGCGGGATCGGAGACTGCAAAACCGCCGAAGCTGAACCGTCTTGGCGGTCAGGAATGGAAAAAGACAAAATCCAGAGTGAAAGGTGCAGTCCAGAATATCGCGAAAGAACTGGTGGAACTTTATGCGGTCCGCCAGGAAAAAGAAGGGTATGTATGCGGTCCGGATACTGTATGGCAGAGAGAGTTTGAAGAAATGTTCCCGTATGAGGAAACTGAAGATCAGCTTGCTGCGATTGAGGACACCAAGAAAGATATGGAAAGTACCAAGATCATGGATCGTCTTGTGTGCGGAGACGTTGGATATGGCAAGACAGAGGTTGCGCTTCGTGCGGCGTTTAAAGCCGTGCAGGAGAGCCGGCAGGTCGTTTACCTGGTACCTACTACCATTCTTGCACAGCAGGTCTATAACACCTTTGTACAGCGTATGAATGAGTTTCCGGTACGTGTAGATCTTCTGTGCCGTTTCCGTACACCTTCTCAGCAGCAGAAGACGATCAGTGATCTCAAAAAAGGACAGGTTGACATAATTGTAGGAACACACAGAGTCCTGTCAAAAGATGTCACTTTCAAAAACCTTGGTCTGCTGATCATTGACGAGGAACAGCGTTTTGGCGTTGTCCATAAGGAAAAGATTAAGCAGCTCAAGAAAGACGTTGATGTACTGACACTGACGGCAACGCCGATTCCACGAACACTTCATATGAGTATGATAGGGATCCGTGACATGAGTGTTCTGGAGGAGCCGCCGATGGACCGCGTTCCGATCCAGACTTATGTTATGGAGTACGATGAAGAGACTGTCCGTGAGGCAATCAACCGAGAGCTCCGAAGGGGCGGTCAGGTTTATTATGTATACAACAGAGTCAATGATATTGCGGATGTGGCGGCGCGTCTTTCCAAACTGATCCCGGATGCGCGGATTGATTTTGCGCATGGACAGATGAGTGAGAGAGAACTGGAAGCGGTTATGTATGCGTTTATCAATGGTGAGATCGATGTGCTTGTTTCCACAACGATCATAGAGACGGGGCTTGATATTTCAAATGTAAATACCATGATCATCCATGACTCAGACCGTTATGGATTGTCACAGCTGTATCAGCTTCGAGGAAGGATCGGACGTTCCAACCGTACCGCATATGCATTTCTGATGTACCGAAGGAATACGATGCTCAAAGAGACAGCAGAGAAACGACTGTCTGCGATCCGTGAGTATACAGACCTCGGAAGTGGATTCAAGATCGCGATGAGGGACCTGGAACTTCGTGGTGCAGGTAATCTTCTTGGTGCGGAGCAGCACGGACATATGAATGCTGTCGGATATGATCTCTACTGCAAGATGCTCAGTGAGGCGGTCAAGGAGGCAAAGGGAATCCACACGATGGAGGACTTTGAAACAACGATCGATCTGAATATGGATGCCTTTATTCCGGATACCTATATCAGCAATGAGTACCAGAAACTGGACATTTACAAGAGGACAGCAGGGATTGAGACAACGCAGGATTATGATGATATGCTGGAGGAACTTCTGGATCGATTTGGAGAGCCGCCGAAGGCAGTGCTGAACCTTCTGACGATTGCCCGGATCAAAGCTCTTGCACACAGAAGCTATGTGACGGAGATCAAGCAGATGGGCAAAGATCTGAAGATCACTTTGTATGAGCGTGCGAAACTGAATCCGGCAGGCTTCCCGGAACTGATGCAGAAATACAGACGCGGACTTCAGTTCAAGAATGAGCAGGAACCGAAATTTATCCTGACACCGGTCGGAAATCTTCTGACGGCACTTACGGATTTTCTGAATGAACTGGAGAAACTGGTGGAGGAGTAAAGTCAGTCAGGAACGAAACGTGTCTATTTTGTGAAAAAACAGCGTTTCTTATGGATAATCCTTGCCCTGAAGGGGAAAAAAGTTTATACTCATACTATTGAATTCAGGTAATCATGGAGGAAAATATGAAGGAAATGACAAAAAAAACAGCCGTTGTTGCTATGGCAGGCATTATGGCTGCAGGAATGCTTACCGGATGCGGTGAGAAGAAATTAGACGGAAGCAAGACGGTTGCTACAGTAGATGGAACAGAGATCCCGCTGGGCGTTGTAAGCCTTTCTGTCAGAGACGGTCAGATGCAGACAGAAGCTATGTACAGAAGTTATATGGGCGGCTCTGATTTCTCTATCTGGGACACCGAAGCCGAGGAAGGCAAGACCTATGGTGAACAGCTTGTAGAACAGGCCCTCGAAGACGTAGAACTTATGTACATCATGAAGGAAAAAGCAGCTGATTATGATGTAGAACTGACAGATGATGATGAGAAAGCAATCGAAGAAGCAGCCGCTTCCTTTATGGAAGCAAATTCTGATGAGGCAATTGCAGACCTGGCAGTTACAGAAGATCAGGTCAAAACCTTCCTGGAACTTGAGACATACAAACAGAGAATTCATGATCCGATCATTGCAGATGTAGACAAGGATGTTTCTGATGAGGAAGCACAGCAGTCTTCTTTCAGTTATGTAAGTATCAGCACAGCAGATTTAAGCGATGATGAGATTAAGCAGAAGAAAGAAGATGCACAGAAGATCCAGGATGAACTGACCAAGGATCCAGAGGGAGATTTCGATGAGATCGCCAAATCTGTAGATGATTCTTATTCTTCACTGGAAGGTACTTTTGATGCAAATGATACCAGTGATGATGAAGATTCCGAGGATGAGGATTCTGAGGAAGACAGCAGTACATCCAGCAGTACTTATCCGGATGAAGTGATCAAAGTCCTCAGAACACTCGATGATGGAGAAGTTGCTCCGGACGTGATCGAAACAGATACAGCATACTATGTTGTAAAACTGAATCAGAAAAACGATGAAGAAGCAACAGAGACCAAGAAAGAGTCTATCATTTCTACAAGAGAGCAGGATCTGTATACAGAGACTACTGACAAGTGGATGGAAGATGCAGATATCAAAGAAGAGAAGAAAGTTCTCAAGACTCTCAAAGTAACAGATAACCATAAATATAATCAGCCAACCGCAACACCGGAGCCGACCGAGGAAGCTACTGATACAACAGAAGATACTGAGGTAACAGAGACACCGGAAGCAGACGCTACTGAGACTCCAGAAGTTACAGAGGCAGCAAGTGCAACAACAACACCGGAAGCTACTGAGGCAGCAAGTGCAACAACAACACCAGAAGCTACGGAAGCACCTTCCTACAGCACAGACACATCTCTGACAGTCAAAGACGGAGATACTGTAAACATTGATTATGTTGGTAAGATCGATGGTACAGCATTCGATGGTGGAAGCACTGATGGAAAGGGAACAGACCTTGTGATCGGTTCTGGAAGCTATATTGATAACTTTGAAGATCAGCTCGTAGGTGCTCATCCAGGAGATGAAGTAGAAGTAACCGTAACCTTCCCGGATGATTATGGTGTGGATGAGCTTAATGGAAAAGAAGCAGTATTTGATGTTACTGTGAATGGAATTTACGAATAAAAAATCGCAAAAATCGGAGCCCCGCAGCATTCGCTGCGGGGCTCTATTATGTAAGGATATTAAATTTCCTCCGCATTATCCTCAGAAAAACTTCCCGTCACATGGATACCATTGATCTCAACATCACCCTCCATCGGAATCACGATACATTTACGTCCATCAATAATCTGGGTTTCAATCAATGCCGCGCGGTCCGGGTCTACGTGGATGACGACATCCGGGGTTTTGATCTCGGTCCGGCGGGTGTTGGTAATGTTAGATACCATCAGGGATGCATTCTCACCGGCGGTGGCTTCGTAGCACTGGTCGAAAGTTTCCATTTTTTCTTCTTCGACACCGCATTCCTCGAAGAGACGTTTCACTTCTGGTTTGGTGAGAACAGCGGGTTCAGGAGAATCCTTCTGTGCTTCAACCCATTCGTTCAGTTTTTCGTGGATATTCATGACGGTATCGTAAGCACAGTCTTCGCCCAGAGTTTCTTCTACAAGGGCATTAAAAGAATCCCTTTGGCCTCCGGCAGACAGCGGTGTATCGCAGCCAAACAGTTCATCTACGAAAGTACTGCGGAGCTGTTCTGCGTTCTTGGAGTAGTAGAGAAGTCCGTGGATATCTGTACTGCGGTCATTAAATACCGGGAACAGGAATCCAAGATCCGGCATTTCTACGATCCAGTCACGGATGCGGTCCTCGATATTGTTGGTTTCTGCATTGTAGCAGAGACCTGCTTTGGAAAGGTTTACAGGGCAGATGCTGCACAGAATATGATCATAGATCTCATCGGAAGCATCAAACATTTCCTGACCATCAGAAGATTTACCAGGGATATCGTATACAGCGTGGATCAGGATGATATAATAATTCTCACCGTAATCATAAGATTCGATCACTTTGTCATAGAATTCATCCAGGATAGCATCATCCTGTAACTTACTGCCGCGCAGACGAAGAAGGAATTCCTGTGTGCCGCCTTCTTTTTCCTGCTCGAGAGGAAATTCCATATTGATCAGGTTCTTGCCGACAGTACCGGAAAGGGTTTTCTTGAAGATTTCAAAGTATTTGAACATTTCTTCTTCGGAGAGAGAAAGAAATGCTTCTTTCAGCTTGGTCTTTTTGTTTTTTTCTCCGTCAACGTAGCAGCCGCAGATTCGTGTGATGGCGCAGTTGTTGGGGGTAAACTGTTTCTTGATTTCTGATATTTCTTTTTTATTCATAATAAAACTCCTCGTGCTTGAAAGTATAGAAGGTATTTTTGCCAGAAAAAAAGGGCCTTACGGCCCTTTTTAACAGCTTAGATCTTGGAATAACCGAAGCCATTTACCAATGCATCCAGTTTCTGTTTCTGGGCACATAAAGGACAGGTGGAAGCAGGATACGAACCATAATTTGGAAGATCCCTGTGATCAAAAATACTATAAACAGGCAGTCCAGCAATATTGGTAGCTGCACTGAAAATTGCAGCGATACCACGGATCGTGCCGCCGTAGTACAAGATACTCTCGATCGCACGGGACAGAGTTTCGCCTGTTGTGATAGAACCATCCAGGATCAGGATGTTCTTGTTCTTGATCATTGGCTGGATATTGTCACGGAAAATGATCTGACCAGAGTTATTGTATTCCGGAGCAGTGATATAAATAGTCTGGTGTGAGTTCATAGAATATACACCAGCTCTGGTAAGTGTCTCTGCCAGGTATGCACCGACAACCTCCAGTCCGCTCATACAGATGATCGTATCAACAGGAATACTTGTTTCATAGTTGGCAGCCAGTGCCTCTGCGACACGAAGTGCCTCTGAACTTCTGGAACGCATAGTGGTAAGGTCCAGATAATGGGTGATGTGAGACTGCGGTGTTGCAAAATGTCCAGGAATTACCTTAAGCTGAATTTTCTTGTCGCCGCGTGCACTGATTTTGGTCATTCTTGATTCCATAAAAATCCCTCCCTTATAAGCATTATAAGATTTCTGTGCGGAATGCTTCCGCAATTCCACTGAGCTGATAACGGTCAGCAAGATCCTGAATTCCGGTCATGATCTCTTCACGGCTGAAATTGTGGACTTCCAGGAAGTCATCGTCCTTTCCATTAAGATTATAATAAAAAAGAAGACCGATCTCCAGATTCTGGCGGTCACCATCACAGGTCATTTCGTATAACTGGTTCTCTGCCTCGTCAATCTTACCCTCATCGGTCAGAGCGATCAGATTCTCAAGAGTCGTTCTGGCAGTACTGTCTTCGATCACTTCCGGGGTAAGCTCGGATGCGCTTACCTGAAACAGCATCTTCATAACAGCATGAACCATTTCACGGATCTGGCGCAGTATAAAATCATCCTGAAGCATTTGGATTCTCCCTTCTGAATCAAAATTTATTGCAACCATTATCACGTGAACAGTTACAATTTTTTATAAAATATCTATTCTTAGATTACCACAAACGACACCATTCTACCAGTGAAAATTTATTCACAATATTGTGAATTGAACGACAAATGTAACTGTTCACAGGTAGTATCCCGCGAGGTGTTTTGCCATGAATAATGGCAAAATCCCGAGACATACGGGGCAAAATGCCATCACCGAAGGTGATTTGGAATGCATTTTGACCAAGTTGCTGTGAACGGAGTGAACAGTAACCGACAAATTAAAAATGCTGTTTTCACGGGTCTGATGTATTTTTGGGCAGTTATTACAGAATACTATATTATATACATGTTACAATTGTTAAAAAAATATTTCGTAATAATTAAGAAAATATGATATAATCAGATAAAAAAATAATTGCAGGATGGAAACATGAGAAAAGGAATTCATTTGACAATAGGCATTTTATCAGGGATTCTGTTTACACAGAATATCTGGGCACAGACATTGAAAGAACCGGTGATCGAATCACAGGCTGTAGTTGTAATGGATATGGACAGTGGAGATATTTTGTATGAGAAGAATGGAAAAGAAAAATTATATCCCGCAAGTATTGTAAAACTTCTGACAGCACTGGTGACAGCGGAGGAAGGAAAGCTGGATGATATCGTTATTTTTTCGTACGATGCTGTCTATGGAGTGGAAGAAGGGAGTGGAAATGCACTTCAGTTAGAAACGGGCGATAAACTGACAGTAGAAGACTGTATGTATGCAATGTTGTTGAAATCTTCCAATCAGGCGGCTAATGCGCTTGCGGAATATGTTGCCGGAAGTAATGAGAAATTTGCAGAACATATGAATGAAAAGGCACAGGAACTGGGATGCACAGACAGTAATTTTGTGAACCCTTCCGGACTAAATGCAGAAGAGCAGAAGGTTACAGCGGAAGATATGGCCAAGATCGCAGCAGCCGCTTTTTCTAATGACACTGTAAGGGAAATTGCATCGGCAAAGACATACCAGCTTCCGGTAACTTTGAATAATCCGAACGGCTGTATCGTTGAAATGGAACATCAGCTTTTGAATGGGACAGACTATTCTTATAAGTATGCCTATGCAGGAAAAACCGGTTACACGTATGCAGCAGGAAATACCTTAGTAACAGCAGCCAGGAAAGACGACAAAAATCTGATCTCAGTGGTATTAAAAAGTGAGATGACACATTATACAGATACGATCAAGCTTTTTAATTATGGATTTGCATATCTGGAACAGCAGACACAGGAGATAGAGGCAGAGGAAGAATCTGTCGACACGGAAAAAGTGCAGACAGTTCCGGAAGAGCAGAAAGAAACGACACCAGATCATACCGTTATAAATGTAGTGAAGGGGATATTTTTCCTGATAATACTCTATGGCGCAAGTCTGATATTCAGACGTAAAAAAAGCAGACTTCAAAAAAAGAGAAAAAATATCAAAAAAGCTGGAAATGGCAGTAAAAAAAGCAAAAAGAAAAGCAGAAAATAATAAGAAGATTCCTTAAATTTCTTTACGGGCAAAATTGAGAATGGTATAATATAATCTTATAGGAGACGCAAAGAAGTATGCAAAAGGAAGGATGCCATGGAAGCACAAAACGAAAATGATATGACCAGGCATGAATGGGAAGTCATGCTCAAAGAACTGAAGAAGGTATTTTCAATTGTACGCCTTCTTAACGAGGAGGAACTGCGGACCGGAAGGCTTCAGGGAAGTACAGATATGGCAGAGGGATGTGAATGCTATGCACTCTGGAATAAGAATTCCCGTTGTGATAACTGCATTTCCAGGGTGGCCTTTGCAGAAAAAGGTAAGAGAACAAAACTTGAATTTATAGATGATGGCATTTTCCAGGTAGTGTCCAAATATATCAAGATCGATGGCGTTCCATACGTGGCAGAACTGGTAAACAAACTGGACGGAGATGCGCTGGTAAGCAAGAAACAGCGCGATGAGATGCTCAAGAAACTGATCCGGTACGACAGAGAACTGTATATGGATGCATTGACAGGTGCATATAACAGGCGTTACTATGAGGATCAGCTCAAATCTGTTGATATGGTTGCCGGGGTTGCAATGATCGACCTGGATGACTTTAAGTTTTATAATGATACTTATGGACATAATGCAGGAGATCTTGTCTTGGAGACGGTTGTCAAGATCATACGAAACAATATCCGTAAGACAGATATGCTGGTTCGATTTGGCGGTGATGAATTTCTTCTGGTAATGCCAGATATTCTGGAATCCTCTTTCCGCAAGAAAATGGAACAGATACAGGAAGCGATACATATCGCAGAAGTACCCGGGTATTTACAGCTTCGTATGTCTGTCAGCATAGGCGGGGTATTGTCTACACGCGGGACAATAGAGTCAGCAATACGCAGGGCAGATCAGTATATGTATCAGGCAAAGACAACCAAGAACATGGTAGTGACCGAGGGAGACCTGCTGCACGAAACACCGGCACTGACAAATACATCATCTATTCATAAATATAAGATTCTGATCGTCGATGATTCAGAGATGAACAGAGAGATCCTGTCAGCAATTCTGGGAGATGAATTTGAGATCCTGGAGGCAGAGAATGGTGAGGAATGTATTTCTGTCATCAGGAAATATGGAACCAGTATCTCGCTGGTGCTTCTCGATATTGTGATGCCTGTCATGGATGGATTTGAGGTTCTGGGGTTTCTGAATAAATATCAGTGGATCGATGATATTCCGGTAATCATGATCTCCAGTGAGGATTCTGCGACCAGTGTCAAGAAAGCCTACGAGATGGGTGTATCTGATTACATCAACAGACCATTTGATGCAGAAGTTGTTCATCGGAGAGTATTTAATACGATCAAACTTTATGCGAAACAGCGCAAGCTGATCGCCCTGATCACCAATCAGGTATATGAGAAAGAGAAGAATAACCGTATCCTGATCGAGATTTTAAACCAGATCGTAGAATTCCGAAATGGCGAAAGTGGACGACATGTCCTGAATGTAAATATCCTGACAGGAATCCTTCTGGAACAGCTGGTTCAGGTTACGGATAAGTACAATGTTTCATGGTCAGACAGACTGATGATCACGACAGCGGCTTCTCTTCACGATATCGGAAAAATCAGCATTGATGACAAGATACTGAACAAGGCAGGCGAGCTGACACCGGAGGAGACAGAGATCGTCAAGGAACATACAGTGATCGGTGCCTCCATGCTGGAAAACATGGAAATCTTCAAGGATGAAGAATTTGTCAAGATTGCTTATCAGATATGCAGATGGCATCATGAGAGATATGACGGTAAAGGCTATCCAGACGGATTGAAGGGAGATGCGATCCCTCTTTCCGCACAGGTCGTTGCACTGGCAGATGTTTATGATGCGCTTGTCAGCAGGCGGGTTTATAAGAAGAAGTATACGCACAGAGAAGCAATGAAAATGATTCTTAACGGCGAATGTGGAGCCTTCAATCCGATCCTTCTGAAGTGTCTTATAGAAGTACAGGAGAAGGTAAGGGACAGCATCGTAGTAAGTGAAGATTACAATGCTTCTTATAAACGCAATATAATGAGAGAATTGGAAGAATATGAAAGTACCAAAGAACATCTGATGGAATCCATCACACAGGATATCCAGAAAGAATGTTCAGAAATTGAAAATGATACAGACCTTGATTTTATTGGGGGGGCAAAACGGAAATATGATTGACAAACACGTAAACTCTTACCTCAGAAAATGTCTGACTGATAAAGATCACAGGGGAATTAATTAATCATAATGCATTTTACCAATAAGAATTAAAGGAGAATATACAGAATGACAGTTAGAGAAAGTTATGAAAAAATGGGCGCAAATTATGACGGAGTTTTATCCAGACTTGGAAATGAAATGCTGATCAAGAAATTTGCTGTAAAATTCCTCAAAGACCCAAGCTTCCAGGATCTTACAGATGCAATCGAGCAGGGGGACGCAGAACGCGCATTCCGTGCTGCACATACACTGAAAGGCATATGTTTGAACCTTGGCTTTGACAATCTTTACAAACCAGGTGAAGCGCTGACAGAGAAACTTCGCGGAAGAGAACTGAATGGATATGAGGCATTATACGCAGAAGTAAAAAATCAGTACAACAAAACAGTAGAAGCGATCAATGAGATTGCTGAGTAAATACAAAACTCGGTATCGACCGGACACAGAATGTTCGATCGATACCGAGTTTTTTTGTTTGGGCAAAGAAATTCAGCGAAAAACGGTCTGGATCAGTACCATATACAGGACAGTGCCGCCGCCGATACTCAGAAGAGTGCTCTTTTTCCATTTGTGGAGCAGTACGATAAAAACAATTGCAATTGCTTCAGGAAGTCCATGTGTACTGCTTGCAGGGACGTCTTTCAGACAATAGATAACGAGAAGCCCGATTGCTGCATATGGGAGTACCGTTCCAAGGTACTTGATGAATTCCGGTGGATTTTTGCCCTCCGGGAAAATAATGAATGGGATAAAACGTGTTGCCATTGTTCCAAGGACAACTGCCGCAATGGTGCTGATCGCCTGTGTTGTTGTCATTGTCATTTCGCAGCCACCTCCGGTTTCTTTGAGAGTTTACGTTCTGCTGTAAAGCATACGATGATGAAGATCATGGACGGAACGATGAAATTGCTGCTTCCGAAGATCAGAAGGCAGACAGCGGAGCAGATCAGCCCTACCAGAGCAGGACGATGATCTTTGGCTTCTTCCCACTGGTTCAGGAACATTACAACAAACAGGGCGGTCATGACAAAATCAATTCCTGTTGTATCGAAGTGGACCACATATCCGAGAAGTGCTCCCGCTGTAGCAGCAGATACCCAGTAGATCTGATTTAACAGATTGACAAAGAACATGAACCATCCCCTGTCTACATCATCCGGCGGTGTTACTGTACAGTTGACGGTGAAAGATTCATCACACATGCCGAAGATCAGGTAGAACTTTTTCCAGCCGGTATTTTTGTACTTATCCAGCATGGAAAGTCCGTAAAATAAATGTCTGGCATTGACCATCAGTGCCAGAAAGAAAGCTGCGATCGGACTGAATGCCGACAGCAGAAGATTGGCTGTCACGAATTCCATGGAGCCCGCAAAGATAAACATACTCATAAAGAATGGATACCATACGGAAAATCCCTTGCTCTGCATCATAAATCCGTAGGACATTCCCAGAAAAAGGAAACCTATACCGATAGGGATCGTGTATGGAAACGCGGCTTTAAATGCTTTTTTCTTCATTGGTTAAAAAACTCCTTGACTTTTAGCATGAATATGTATATATTTTATATATAAAATTTTTATATATAATTATTTTACATGTTATTTATGGAGGTGATCGGATGTATTATCCCGTATCAGCATTACTTATAGAGTTTCTGATCCTGTCCGTTGTAGAATCACAGGATTCCTACGGATATGAGATCAGCCAGACCGTCAAGATCGTGGCTGATATCAAAGAATCCACTCTATATCCCATCCTGAAGAAACTTGAGAAAAACGGTTATCTCACAACCTATTCTCAGGAATTTCAGGGACGTAAACGCAAGTATTATTCTATCACCGATTCCGGCAAAGAACAACTGGTGTATCTTCACAAAGAGTGGGTTTCTTACAGAGATACGATTGACGGAATCATTGAAGGGAGGATCAGAAATTGACCAGAGAAGAATATATGGCGAAATTGCAGAAATATCTTCGTAAACTTCCGAAGCAGGATTATGAAGATGCAATTGAATATTTTAATGAATATTTCAGCGATACGGACGAAGAAGGTCAGCAGAAACTGATGGAGGAACTGGGAACTCCGAAGGAAGCGGCTGCGGATCTGATGTGTAATCTTCTGGATAGAAAGTTACAGGAACAGGACACAGATATTGAGGAGAAAAAGAGTAAAAAAGGAATCGTTACACTCTCAGTCCTTGCAATCCTGTCAACGCCTGTGACTGTGCCGCTTTTTATCGCACTGCTTGCAGTACTTTTTGCAGTTGCAATCTGTGTTGTCTGTGTGATCTTCAGTGATTTTATTGCTGCATTCGGCGTGTTACTGATTGGTGGTAAACTGTTGCTGAGAGGACTTGTTTCCTTCCCGTATTCGTTATCAGGCGCACTGACAGTGACTGGCTGCGGACTCTTTGGAATCGGATGTGCGATCCTTCTGTATATCCTCGGAATCTATCTTTGTAAATGGACAGGCATGCTTCTTGTCAAGCTGGCCCAGGTATTAGCCGGAAAGAGGGGTAAAAATCATGAAAAAAACAAATAAGCGTTTACTGGCAGCCGGTGGTATCTTTTGTGCAGTGGGTATTCTGTTCTTTGGTGTTGGCGTTGCATCAGGCGGCAGAAATTATATAAAATCAGCAGACCTGAACAGAATCAGCGGAACTGCAACGATGGATTCAAGCGACAGTCATGCGATCTTGAGCAAGACAAAGCTCGATGCGTTTTCTGCCGTGAATATCGATCTTCGGAATCTGGATCTGGATGTGAAAGAATCGGATGATGATAATTTCTATATTGCTTATAATATTGAAACAAATGACGGAATGCTTCCGCTTTCCTATCAGGTTCAGGATGATACACTGAATATTGTAGAGAAAAAAGGACATGAGTCGTATTCATATATCCATATCGATGTTAATTTTCTTCAGGAAATGCTCGGTCAGAGCCACGTGATCGAGAACTCAAATAAGGTGACGATTTATATTCCGAAGAAAACCGACTTGAGTAGTTTTTCCTGCAAGATGGGATATGGCGATCTGGATATTGAGTCTCTTGGGGTAAAGAAAGCAGTGATCTCCTGCTCAGATGGAGATGTGAAAATTAAAGACAGTGCATTGAATTCTCTTGAGATGGAAATGGAACTCGGAGATCTGCATCTCAAAAACACTTCTGTCACAAATAGCCAGATTACACTGGATGACGGAGATGTAAAAGCAGAGAACACTGTATTTCAGGGCAAAAACAAAATCACATGCAGTCTGGGAGACATCAAGCTTAGTATTCCGAAAGAAGTGGTTGAGGGTCTTTCTATAGAGGCAGAGGCAAGTGATATCGACATCCCGGAAACTCTTGGAAAAGTAATGACAGATGAGGACGATGAACAGGTACTCACCACAGAAAATAAACCACAGGATTCCCTGGAACTTAAGAGTGAGGATGGGGATATTAAGATTACTGCTGAGAAATAATATTGTGTAAAATGTTATTGAAAATTATGGTTTTATATGATTTTAAAACAGTGGTTGAAGAATTATTAGGAGAAAATATTTAAAATAAGGAGAATACCAACATGAATTTTCAATTTGCACACTACAACTACAACGTTATGGATCTGTACAAGTCCATTAAATTTTATGAGGAGGCACTTGGCCTTAAGGAAGTGAGACGTAAAGAAGCTGAGGACGGAAGTTTTATTTTGGCATATCTTGGCGATGGAAAGACCGGATTTGAACTGGAGCTTACCTGGCTGAGAGACTGGGAAAAGGATCATTATGATCTGGGAGACAATGAGATCCATCTTGCATTTATGACAGACGATATGGAAGCCTCCCATAAGAAACACGAAGAGATGGGTTGCATCTGCTTCGAAAACCCGGCAATGGGAATTTACTTTATCAATGATCCAGACGGATACTGGCTGGAGATCGTGCCGGAGAAAATGTAAATAAGCATGGAAAATAGAAAATTATAGTACAGAAGTCGGAGTAATCCGGCTTCTTTTTGTAAAAAAATATAACAGAAATTTTGAATATGAAATTATATAGAATGCACAAAGATTAAAAATATAATCAAAATCCATTGACAAAAATAAACGAGGAATATATGATAGAGCCATCAGTTGAGAACGTTCTCAATTATCAGACAAGAACGCCTTAACTTTTATTTTTAGAAACATTTGAGAACGTTCTCAAATAGCTCGAGGTGAACAATATGGCGGAAGATCGAACTATTACAATTGATGATGTTGCCAGATTAGCAGGTGTTTCCAGAGCAACTGCAGGACGTGTTGTAGGGAATTATGGAAGTGTATCTGAGAAATCGAAAGAGAGAGTTTGGGAAGCTGTTAAACAATTAGATTATCAACCTAATCTTATTGCCAGAGGACTCAGATCACAGTCGACAAAGACTATTGCAGTTGTCATTGGAAGTATCAGAAATACATATTCTACAGCACTTGTATATGCAGTGGAGAAGGAAGCACAGAAGAAGGGATATAATGTTTTAATCTGTACAACGCATGAAGATATAGAAAAAGAAATAAAGCATCTTAAAGATTTGAACAGCAAGAAAGTTGATGGAGTAATTCTTATGTCAGCATACAGAGCTGATGGCAGTATGGATGAAAAATACAGAGAATTTTATATAGGAAAGCTGCCAATCGTTTTTGTAGACCGAAATATACCAGGAATCAATCGAGATGTGATACAGAGTGAAAACTTTGACGCTTCTTATAAAGCGACACAATATCTTTTGAATATGGGACATAAAAAAATCGGCATTATTGCTACATCGAATTTCTCTACAGTTCAGGAACGCATTAAGGGATATAGAGCGGCGCTTACAGACGCAAAAGTAGAATTTGATGAATCATTGATAGCTAGTGTAGATGAACTTTCAGATAAAATGAGTAGAAAAGTTTGTCATGCATTTCTGGAACAACATCCGGATGTTACAGCATTGTATATTTTAAATAACAGTCTTTGTAGTGGAGTTTTACTGGATCTGAAAGAAAGACAAATGAAAATTCCACAGGATGTTTCACTTTTGGTGTGGGACGATGAGGAATATAACGAACTTTTGGATCTTACAACAATTGAGCAGCCAATTACTGAAATTGGTAAACAGGCTACCAGGCGTTTGTTTGAACTGATTGGTGAGCCGGAAGAGACAGCAGATTATGAGTGCAAGAAACTGAAGCCGAAGCTTATTATTCGTAAATCATGTACAGCGCCTAATCAAAGTAAGTAATTCCGTGAGGATTACATATAAAAACGAACTTATATAAGGAGGAAGAAAAATGGATTTGATCATGGGAATGAACAGTGGTTCATCATTTGATGGAATTGACGTAATTCTGGCCGAAACCGAAATGGCTGAAGACGGTTTTCCGAAAGCACCGCGTTTTATCTGCGGAGGCTCTTATGAATGGCCAAAGGAAGTTGCTGACATTGTTCAGGATGCATTTGTCAACAAAGTAGATATGGTTGGACTGAACCGTCTTAATTATCTGTGCGGAGCAGTGTTTGCAGAAAAAGCAGCACAGTTTCTGAAAGAAAACAATATTGATTCAAGAGATGTAAAAGTTCTTGGTCTGGATACTCAGACTATTTATCAGGAACAGCCAAATCATGCAGCTATTGCGAAAATGACAAAAGAAGAAAAAGACAACTGGGTAGGACGCTGGTTATCTGGAAATTATCCATGCGGAACACAGATGGGAGATACATCAGTTATTGCCAATCTGGTAGATATTGATACAGTTACTCATTTCCGTCCGGCGGATCATACTTCCGGTGGTGCAGCGGCTCCTTTAATGCCATACCTGGATTACATTCTTTTCAGAGATAAACCGGGATATACAATGACATTAAACATTGGAGGCATTGCAAACCTTCATGTCGCAAATGCAGATAGACGAAGAATGTTTGGATTTGATACAGGCCCAGGAAATATTATTTCAAATTATATGTGTAAAGTATTATTTGGCCTGGAATATGACAAAGACGGTGCAATTGCAGCATCCGGTAAAGTGGATGACGGTCTGATGGAGCATTTTATGAATCATCCATTCTGGGACAGACCTGTACCGCGTTCTGGATGGTCTCAGGATTACAGTGAAGAATATATTAAAGCAACTATTCAGAAATTCAGTTCCCTGCCAAAAGAAGATCTCCTTGCTACCGCGTGTGCATTTACAGGTGAAGCAGTTGCAAGAAGCATGAAAGAAAATGTACCAGAGGAAATCATTAAGTCTACCGATAAGCTCTATGCAAGTGGTGGTGGTGTTAAGAATCCTCAGATCATGAAAGAAATCCAGAAAAGAGTTCCTGGTAATATTAAAGTGACAACCTCTGCTGAAATCGGCATTCCACCGGAATACAAAGAAGCAATAAAGTTTGCGACCATTGCTTATTCAACGATTCATTGCGTACCAGGCAATATTCCAGCAGCAGGTCATGCATCACAGTATGCGATTCTGGGAAAAATCGCAGTAGCACCGCGCCATATCAAAGGCGGTCCACAACTGTAAATACACGTTTATCATATCACGTAAATCAATAATAATCTATAAAATTATTATAAATTGGGGGAATTACCTATGAAAAAAAGACTTATCAGCATTTTATGTGCAGCAGCTATGGCAACATCTCTTTTTGCAGGAGCAACTGTTGTTTCAGCAGCAGAAAATAAAGAAGCAAAAGATATTACAATTGGAGTATCCTTTGGACAGAATGTTCACCCATTCTTCGTAGCAATGCAGAAAGGCATCGAACAGGCATGCACAGACCTTGGTGTTGAAAACTGTAATATTCTTGCAGCGGACAGTTCTCTGGAGACACAGGTATCACAGATTGAAAACCTTGTTACAAAGGGATGTGATGTCCTTCTTCTGAATCCATATGATTCAGATGGTGTAGTAAATGCAGTACAGGCAGCAACGGACAAAGGAGTAGGAGTTTTTACAATGGATGTTGACTGTGAAGGCTCTACATCATTTGTAGCTTCTGATAACTATAAAGTTGGTGAGATGCTGGCAGATGCTGTAATCGAACAGCTGGATGGAAAAGGAAAAATTGCCATCATTGATGGTATTACCGTAACATCTCTGAAAGACAGAACAGATGGATTCATGGATAAAATTAAGGATACAGATATTGAAGTTGTAGCAGAACAGCAGACTGCACATGCAAGGGATACAGCACTTGCCTCAGCAGAAAATATTCTTCAGGCAAATCCGGATATTGATGCTTTTGTTGGTGTTAATGAGAACTCTGGAATGGCAATCTTAAGTGCAGCGACTTCTGCAGGGCTGAGTGATCTTTATATTACAACTGTAGATGCAACAGCAGAAAATATGGCAGCGATCCGTGATGGAAAAGTAGCCATTGGAGTTTCTCAGGATCCGTATAAAATGGGATATACAGCTGTAGAGCAGGCAATCAAATGGTGCCAGGGAGAAGAAACAGATGAATTTATCGAAGTTCCGGTAGAGTACATGGATAAGGATAATATTCAGGATTTCATTGACCGTGAAAAAGGCTATGGTGTTGAAGTAGAATAGGATATTCTCATGTTAATAAGAAACCATCTGCATAAAGCAGGTGGTTTCTTAAAAAAAGGGGTGAAAATCAAATGATGTCTCAGACAATCGTAAAAATGGAAGGCATATCTAAAGCATTTGCAGGAATCAAAGCTTTAGATAATGTACAGATAGATCTTCGACAGGGTGAAATTCATGCGTTAATGGGTGAAAATGGGGCAGGAAAATCTACATTGATGAAGATTATGACTGGTGTATATAGCAGAGACAGTGGAAAGATGTATCTTCAGAATGCGTCATCAAATCAGTTGGAAGAGGTAGAAATCAAATCCCCTCTTGCAGCACAGAAATTAGGACTCAGCATGGTATTTCAGGAGTTTAACCTTCTTGAAAATATGAACATTGCAGAAAATATTTTCATAGGGAGAGAGCCATTAGGAGCAGGTCAGACAGTAGACAAGAAACAGCTTATTCAAAATGCAGCAGTTGAACTGAAAAAAGTAAATCTGGATATTGATCCAAGTACGGAAGTATCAAAGTTAAGCTGTGGACAGAAACAATGTGTGGAAATTGCGAAGGCATTATCATTTAATGCAAGAGTTGTAGTGTTTGATGAGCCAACAGCAAGTTTATCTGAAAGAGAATCCCAGACGTTATTCAAACTGATTAAGGAATTAAAAGAGAAAGGTGTATGTATCGTTTACATCTCTCATAGGATGGAAGAAGTTTTTGAACTTTCTGATCGAATTACAGTATTTCGAAATGGAAAATATATTGACACAGTCAATACAAAAGATGTTCAGGAAAAAGATATTATTTCCATGATGATCGGCCATGAATTAAATATTGAAAAAAAATCCGGAAGCGAATTTGTAAATAAAAATAAAGTTGTACTTGAAGTAAAAAATGTACAGGTATTTCCTGGAGCAAAGCCAGTCAGTTTCAAACTCTATGAAAAAGAAATCCTTGGATTTTTTGGTCTTGTAGGAGCAGGAAGAACAGAACTTGCAAGAATTATCTTTGGTGTTGATCCGATTGGAAGTGGTGAAATTTATGTAGAAGGTGGAAAAGTCAAAATTTCCAGCCCGAAAGATGCGATCCAGGCAGGAATAGGTCTGGTTCCAGAGGATAGAAAAGGACTTGGATTGATCCTTGGAATGAGTATTAAAGATAATATGTTGATTTCTAAGATTGGACAGTTCAAAAGTTCTCTTTTGAATAAAAAAACATTGAAAAACATTACAGGAACTTTTATTTCAGATTTAGGAATCAGTCTTCGTAATGAAGAACAGGAAGTAAAAGAACTGAGTGGTGGAAATCAGCAGAAGGTAGTTATTGCAAAATGGCTCGCAATGGAACCTAATATTTTAATCATGGATGAGCCTACTCGAGGAATTGATATTGGAGCCAAAAGTGAAATTTATGCTTTGATGCGTAAAATGACAGAGCAGGGAATGAGTATTATTATGATTTCTTCAGAAATGGCTGAAGTAATGCAGGTAAGCGACCGTATTCTTGTTATGCATGAAGGAAGTATTTCAGGAGAATTGACGGCTGAAGAGGTAACAAGAAACAATATTATGCAGGCCGCATTTGGAGGTGTAAGAGAATGAAGGAAAAGAAAATAAATATCAATGGATTAAGAGAACTTCTTTTAGTAGGTGTTGTACTTTTACTTTGTGTAGTATGGACAGTTATGAATCCACAGTTCCTTTCTGTCAATAATATTACCAATATTTTAAGACAGGCGTCTTATACTGCTATTGCAGCAGTTGGAATGACAATGATCATTATCATTGGAGAAATTGATCTGTCAGCAGGATCACTTGTTTGCGCCGCCGGTCTGGTAGGAGCGGTTGTATGCAAAAATACAAATAATGTACTGCTTGCAGTACTTGCTGCGATTCTTGTTGGTGCATTAGTTGGTCTTTGTAATGGTATTCTTTGTGCGGTAGGATGTCTGCCAGGTTTTATTGCTACTCTGGCAAGTATGACAATCCTTAGAGGTCTGGCATATATTATCACAGGTGGAAATTCAATTGTATGGTCAAATGACAACTTTACTAAGATTGGAACTGGCTATATAGGACCGGTACCGATTCCGGTTATTATCATGATCATTGCAATTATATTTGGTGTCATGCTGACAACAAAATTCCGCTTTGGACGTTATATTTATGCCGTTGGTGGAAATATGGAAACGAGTCGTTGGTCAGGTATTCCGGTTGTAAAAGTAAAAATTCTTGTATATGTGATCATGGGTGTACTTACTGCAATTGCAGGACTGATTGTTACAACAAGACTTGGATCAGGACAGCCATCAGCAGGTCTGAACTTTGAGATGGACTGTATCACAGCATCTGTTGTTGGAGGTACCAGCATGTCAGGTGGACGTGGTAAAGTAATGGGTACGGTAGTTGGTGTACTTCTTCTTACTGTTCTGACAAACGGTATGACACTGGTTGGTATGAATACATACTGGCAGCAGGTATTAAAAGGAATTATCATTGTAGTATCTGTTCTGGCTGATACAAGAGGAAAAGCAAAATAATCAAAATATGTGAATAGATAAATCTCACATCAGCACACATGCCACATACGCAAGCGTATTCGGACCATAATAGTATTTCAGGTTATTCTTCTGACATACTTCCGATACCAACATACCACATGCTTCCATCGAAGAAATCCTTTTTCGCGGGAAGCGGCAGGGTGCATCCGGGTAAGTGCAGGTTTTGCAGAGCATGCAGCATCCGGTTCCGAGTGGCAGGAAAGAAAAATGAGAGGCGTGGAGTTTTTCGAGGAATGCAAGGAAATGTTCCTGGTGAAGATTCTGCGCCTTCATCATGCCATCCCAGTCAAATTCATCTTCTAATTTTGTGACAGTCTGTACAAGAATTCCCTCTTTATAACAATAAATACTTCCGCGAAGCTGATCCAGGGTTCCACATCCAGGAGGACAGCTCCAGCGCCTGGCATACTGCTGGCATCCCTGGGCACACATGTCCCGGACATCCTGTTTTAATTCGATGGTTGCAGTATCCAGCGGTGCTGTATGAGTAAATCCTGATTCTAAAGCCAGGCTTTTAAGTTCTTCGTAATTCATTTCTATTCTTCTCCAAACATTAAATGATCAATATAACAGTCCTGAAATTCCGGACAGGATGCCAGCTCCAGAAATTCTGTCTTGGCAGCAAGAAACTGGCTGTAAGCAAATTCATGGCGATTTAAGGCACAGAGTTTTGCACCTTCTCCGGCGGCATTTCCAATCGTTTCAATGCGATCAAGAAGCACAGGAGGTATCATACCGATCCGGCATGCAGAGACCGGATTCATGTAATTTCCAAAAGCTCCGGCAAGATATACTTTACGGATATCTCCTACAGATACCTGCATCCGCCTTGCAAGAAGTTCAATACCGGAGCGGATGGCAGATTTGGCAAATTGAACTTCGGAAATATCTTTCTGGGTCAGAGTGACTGTAGAAGTACCGATTCGATATTCCGGAGCCTGCATCAGACCGGCTTCACTTAAGAATCCAGTATCCAGAAGAACGGCAGTCAGATCCAGAAGTCCTGATCCGCACAATCCCCTGACTTCAGCATTTCCGATGGTATGATAACAAATTTCTCCATTTTTTACAGAAACATGATCGATAGCTCCGGAAATTCCACGCATGCCGCAAGAGATTCTGGCTCCTTCAAAAGCAGGCCCGGCAGCAGTGGAACAGGCAATCTGACGATGGCGGTTCCCCAGGACCATTTCCCCATTTGTACCAATATCGATCATAAGAGTCAGTTCATCAAGCTGGTCAAAATGAACTGAAGTCATACATGCTACGGTATCGGCACCGACAAAACCGGCTATATTTGGAAGGATGCGGATACGCCCCTTTGGATGAATGGGAAGCAGCGGGGCGGCAGGAATCTCCATGGCGTTGGAAACCTTTGGCATATAGGGCGGCACGGTCAGTGGCGAAGGATCGATGCAAAGGAAAAGATGATGCATGGCAGTATTACCGACAACACAGGCGAGAGTGATCACCGAAAGCGGGATACCGGCTTTGGCGGCTGCTTTTGCGGCAAGGCTGGCAAGAACATGTGTAATGCAGTACTGAAGCTCTGAAGAGTGATTTTTCAGAACATATTCGATCCGGGATATTACATCCGCACCGTAAGCAGTCTGAGGGTTCAATATACTTTCTTTGGCAAGTTCTTCACCGGAGATACCGTCCAGAAGATAACAGACAACAGTTGTGGTTCCGATATCGTATGCAAGGATATATCTGTCACGGCCATCCGGCTGTACGGAAACAGAGGTGCCATGCTTCAGGATCTGCATGTCAGATTTCTCAGGAATGCGGACTGTGATATTGTCCCGGATCACAGTCTGGCATGCCAGAGACTTTCTGCCATTTATATAAACGATGCATTTACCACATTTTCCATTGCCGCCGCAGGGAGCTTCCGGGGCAAGTGAATTCTGCTGGAGAATGTGGAGCAGGTTTTCACCCTCATCTGCATTTAAAATCCGATCATATGGTAAAACAGTAATTTGATAAGTATTCATTTTTCTGCGCCTTTCTATCCGCGTTGCCGAAAATCTTTTTTCCAATATAGCATTGTAAACTCGGAAATACAATATTTTACTGCGAACGGTAATGGAATCACAGTAAGATAGTATACATCAATCAAAAGATAGTAGAAGTTATAACCCTTTGGATATTATAAAATAAAAGTGCGGGACAGATCATATAAGCGGACATGATCTGTCAAATGAGAAGGTGTTTGACAATGGCACATCAGGAGGGAACAAAATAATGATCATAATAGGAGAGAAACTGAACGGATCTATTCCGTCAGTTGCCAAGGCAATCTCTGAGAAGGATGCGGATCTGATCAGAGAAAGAGCCAGAATGCAGGCAGAAGCGGGTGCTACATTTCTGGACGTATGTGCGTCTGTAGAAGAGGACGTAGAAGTAGAAACACTGAAATGGATGATCGATCTTGTACAGGAAGTAACAGATACACCGATCTGTGTGGACAGCCCGAGTGCAAAATCCTGCGTAGCAGCGATCCCATTCTGCAAGAGACCAGGTCTTATCAACTCTGTATCTCTTGAAGGTGATAAAATCGATACCATTTTCCCGGTAATTGCGGACACAGACTGGGAATGCGTAGCACTTCTGTGCGATAATGATGGTATTCCGGATTCCGTAGAGCGACGTATGAAAATTTTCTTCGGAATTATGGAAAAAGCAAAACAGTACGGCATTGCACCAAGCCGTTTACATATTGACCCACTGGTTGTAACTTTAGGAACAGATCAGACAGCATTAACTGTATTTGCAGACTGCTGCAGAAGAATTAAATCCGAATATCCGGATATCCACATCACAAGTGGACTTTCCAATATTTCTTTCGGTCTTCCGGTGAGAAAAAATATCAATCAGGCATTTATGGTACTGGCTATGAATGCTGGTATGGACAGTGCGATCGTTGACCCGACCAACAAGAATATGATCGGTATGATCTATGCAACAAATGCATTGTTAGAGCGTGATGAATACTGCCTGCAGTATATTGATAAATTTGGAAACAAAGCCGCTGAAGAAGTACAGCCTGCACCGGCTTCTCCACTTGATGAGAAGATGCAGAAAGTATTCAAATTAACTCAGGATGGTAAGAACAAAGAAATCGGACAGGCTGTTCAGGAAGCACTTGATGCAGGCTGTGATCCGACTGCTATCTTAAATGACGCAATGATCGGAGCTATGGCTGTCGTAGGTGATAACTTCAAGAAAGAGATCATCTTCGTTCCACAGATGCTTGCAGCAGCACGTGCTATGAAAGCCGGTGTGGATGTTCTGAAACCATATCTTGCAACAGGTGAAGCAGGAAGCGCAGGAACTATTATCCTTGGTACTGTAGCAGGTGACCTTCACGATATCGGTAAAAATCTTGTTGGTATGATGTTTGAGAGTGCCGGATTCGAAGTTATCGACCTTGGTGTTGATGTACCGATCCAGACATTCATTGATGAAGTAAATTCACACAAAGAAGCAAGTATTGTAGCTCTTTCTGCTCTTCTTACAACAACAATGCCATCACTTCGTGACACTGTTGCAGCACTTCTGAAACAGCCGTTCCGTAACCGTGTCAAGATCATGGTTGGAGGTGCTCCGATCAGCCAGGAATTTGCTGATGAGATCGGTGCAGATGCTTATACAGAAGATGCAGCTTCCGCAGCAGAGCAGGCTAAGAAATATGCAGAATCCGGATTCTGTGCAAAAGCAGCAGCCGGTGAATTTGATGATATTCCGGTAGAAGGTGCAGAACCGGTACAGGAAGAAGCCAAAGAAGAAGCTCCGAAGGCAGAAGAAAAAGTTTCTGAAACACCTAAATTCGAAAAAGGCTCCGTAGATTTAAGCAAGATCCAGCTTCCGAAACTAGGAGAAGGCTACAAGCTTAACTGGGAAGCAACCAAAGAAAAATTTGCTAATTACTGGCAGCACAAAAACACCGGAAGACCGCTGATGTGTGTTATCGCCAGAAGACCGGAAGTAGAGCAGTATTCAGACGGAACACCTGTTGAGGGTGGCTATCTGGATCAGATCTGCCAGGGTAAATATTACAACATGCCGGAAGAATTGAAATGGAAAGACATGGAAGACAAATACCAGAATGCACAGAGGATTGTAGACCGTTATCGTTACTTCTGTGATACACATGCATTCCTTGGAGAGAGTTTCCCGAACCTGAACATCGACTTTGGTCCAGGATCCGTAGCATCTTACCTCGGATCTGAGATCGGATTCAAAGAAGATACTGTATGGTTCAACAAATGTCTGGACAGCTGGGAAGGTGTACCGAAACTTACTTTTGACCCGGAAAACAAATGGTTCAAAAAACACATCCAGCTTGCAAAAGACTGTAAGGAACTGGCAGGAGACGATTTTGTTGTAGATATGCCTGACCTTATGGAAAACATCGACGTACTTGCTTCCCTCCGCGGTGCACAGGATATCCTGTTTGACCTGCTGGATGAGCCGGATATGATCGGTGAGAGAATCCAGGAAGTAACCGATGTTTACTATGAATACTATGACCGTTTCTATGATATCATCAAAGACGAAAACGGCGGAAACGCTTACACTGTATTCCAGATCTGGGGACCTGGAAGAACTGTAAAATTACAGTGCGATTTCTCTGCAATGATGTCACCGGAAGACTTCAGAAAATACATTCAGCCATCCTTACGTGAGCAGAGTGAGAAAGTAGACCATGTCCTGTATCATCTTGATGGACCGGCTGCGATCAAACACATGGATGCACTGATGGAAATCGATGGAATTGACGCTCTGCAGTGGACAAGTGGAGATGCAGGCCCGGACGGAACACTTCCGGACTGGGATGTGATCTACGACAAAGCAATTGCAGCAGGAAAATCCATCTGGGTAAAAGTTTACTCAGGAGAATTCGAAGACTGGATCAAGAACGTAGACCGTATCGTTAAGAAATATGGTTCTCACAGCTTATTCCTTCTGTTCCCGGAAATGTCTCTGGAACAGGCTGCATACCTTCTTGACTATGCAGATAAGAACTGGAGCGATGTAAAAGGAACTTATGTAGAATCTCTCGGAAGATAAACCCTTATATTAATATAGTTGAATCCCAAATTCAAATAAACGGGAGCCGCTAGGTAATGTCACGACCTGACGGCTCTTTTTTTGCTGCATGCAACCTGTCAAAACATACGAAAATAATATGTTTATAAAGGCGTAATTTATATAATTTACACAAAAAATCATAAGAAAGTATAGATTGTGCGGAAGAAAAAAGAGGAATATTCTCGTTTAGAAAGTATAATTAGAGACATATTAAGGGATGCAACTATATAAGGTGAACAAATGAAAGAGAGGTTTTTTTAATCATGAAACAGAAAGCAATGGATGTAAAACTCGTAGTAAGACCACTGATCGGATGTCTGACACATACACACTTCTGGGAAGGCCCATGTCGTGCAGGTCACAAAGAAGACATGACTGTTGAGGCAGAAACAAAGGCAGCAGATGAGACATTTAAAGAATCTGTAGAAGCTCTGAAAGGTGTGATTGATGAAGTTCAGTTCACAGAGCCGATGGATGTTCGTTATGATGAATCTTTCGTAGTAAAGAAAGATCTGTTTGAAAAAATCGGCGAAAATCTTGATGAGATTGATTGCTTCCTGTGCATGGGATGGAGAATTCCAAAACTGGAACGCTACAACAAACCGGTAATCATCTGGCAGAACGGAAACGAAGGAATCGACTTTGCAGCTTACTGCCGTTCTATCGGAGTAGAAGCTTATGTAGCAATGGATCTTCAGGATGTAAACGAGATCGCACATATCCTCTGGGTAAGAAAAGCCGTTCGCAACACAAGAGCACTTGTACTTACAGCAGGATCTTTGCCAACATTCGGTATCCAGAGCCTGATCCGTGATCCGGAAGTTCTCCGTCAGCGTTATGGATTTGAAGTAGTAAAACTTCCATTCACATCTATCTTCAAATATATGGATGAGATCACAGACGAAGAAGCAAAACCGATCGCCGACAAGATCATTGCAGGTTCTACAGATACACAGGTAAATACAGACTGGTTCCTCAACGATGTGAAATATTATCTGGCAGCTAAGAAAATGATGGATATCTATGACTGCAACGCATTCTCAACTGCATGTCATGAGCTCTGCACAACAGAGATCCCGCAGAATCGTAAATTTACACCATGTATGTGCCATTCCATCATGAAAGACGAAGGAATCCCGAGCGGATGTGAGGAAGACCTGAACGCACTTATGGCTATGCTGATCATGCAGTACGCTGCAAACCGTCCGGCATTCATGGGTAACCCGAACCATGAGACAGACGAACTGCTTCGTATCCACCATGCAGTACCGGCACTTTGCATGAATGGTTATGGAACAAAACCACTGGAATACAAACTGTGGGCATTCACTGGTCAGGGATTTGGTGGAAAACTGCAGGTTGACTTCACAGAGAACGATGATGACTATGTAACACTTGGCCGTTTCAACCCGGCAGGCGATACCATCTGCATCAAGAAAGGTAAAGTTATCCGTTCCGAATATGCAGATACATACTGCAGCCCGTACTACTACATCCAGATGGATGACGCAAGAGAATATATGCACAACCTGGCAGGCTTTGGTCATCATCAGGTACTTATCTTTGGTGATTACACAAAACTTATCAAAAAGATTGCAAAGGTTATGAACTTTAACGTACTGGAAGGATGATTCCGAATGGTTTATCTGAATAACGCGGCTACATCATGGCCGAAACCTTCCTGCGTGAATGAAGCTGTACAGGCGTGTCTTATGGACACGCCTGCTTCACAATTCAGGGGAGGAAGCGCGATTTTAAAAAAAGATGTGGAAGTACTCTGTCGTGAAGCTATGGGGGAACTGCTGGGGATAGCAGAGAGTGAGAGGATTTTTTTTACATCAGGGGCAACAGAAAGTTTGAATACTGTCCTGTGTGGACTCGATTATGGAAAAGCAGGAAACAGCATTCTCGTGACACAGACAGAGCATAACAGTGTCCTGCGTCCGCTTATGAATCAATCGGCATTAAAAGAGCATCCGGTAAAAATCATCTCCTGCACCGCGATTGGCGCAGTGACAGAGGAACTGCTGGAACAGGCACTGGAAGAAGAGCGGCAGGACGGACGGCAGGCAGCAGCACTTGTGGTCAATCATTGCTCGAATGTAACGGGATATGTGCAGGACATGGACATGATCAGCAGGTTCGCAAAGAAAAACAACCTTTGTCTGATAGTGGATGTTTCCCAGAGCGCAGGCTGTATTCCGGTATATGCAGATCAGTGGAAAGCAGATGCGGTTATTTTTACAGGTCACAAAAGTCTTATGGGTATGCAGGGCAGTGGTGGATTTTATATCAGAGAAGGTATTTCACTAAAGCCGTTGAAATATGGGGGAACAGGACGTAACAGTAAGCAGCTGACCTATGAAGATGAAGATTATGAATATGAAGTTGGCACACAGAACCTTCCGGGAATCACGGCATTGCTGGCTGGAGTGAATTTTGTACGTGAAACAGGAGTTGACATGATCCATAAAAAAGAAATGGCACTTATGGAGAAACTGTATGAAGCTCTGGAGAAGATCCCGGGAATCCAGGTATACGGAAATTCTAAGGAATGCAGGGGACCTGTCATGAGTCTGAACTTCAAAGGCCTGACAGCTTCCGATGCGGCATATATCCTGGAAAGTGGGTATGGAATCACGGTACGTGCGGGACTTCACTGTTCTCCACTGATCCATGAAGCTATGGGAACACAAAAGAACGGAACGATCCGCATAAGCATATCTTACTTTACAAAAGAGAAGGACATACAGGAATTTCTTACAGCGGCAGAGCAGATCGCAGGCTCTGTGGCAGGACGATGAACAGGGGAAAAGTTTATGAAGATCATAGGAAAGCGGCCTTCAAGAGAGAAATGTGCAGAATCCGGCTGGTTTGCAACAGACTATCTTATGGATGCGCCGATAGACAGAGAATTTATTTTAAAGCTGAAATCACTTGGAGGTTTTGTATATCTTGATATGCTGAAACAGCCTTTTTTTAAGATCGAGAATAATTACTATATGATAAAGGGGATAGAAGGAAACGACTATTTCAGGATCGCCGTTCATGGAAAACATGAAGATGAACGGGCAAAACTGGAAGCATTCATCCTGGATTGCGTGAAAGAATAAAATCTGCTATACTGAGAACGTTAAAGAATCGAATTTTGTGTTATCAGATTTGACAGAATTAACGTTACTTACAGGAGGCAGGCGATGAGGCTTGAACGAGATAATATTCCACTTGATAAAGATTTTCCTTTTCAGATTTCAGAGGTAGTGCTGACCCCGAAGAACAGCAGGCCGGGGACCTGGCACTGGCACAGTTACTTTGAGATCACCTGTGTGCTTGAGGGGAAGGGGAATTATTTTGTCAACGGACAGGAGTATACGATGGAGAAGGATGATGTGATCATCTTTAACAACGTAGAACCTCATGGGTGGAATCTTATCGGGGATGATATGAAGCTTCTGGTCATGATCTTTTCGCCGGAATTTATTGCAGAGAAGATCAGCGTATTTGACACGGAATATCTGAAGCCTTTTGTAGAGCGGGGAAGTAATTTCAAGAACCGTGTCGGCAGGGAAGATGAAATAAATGCAGATATCCGTGCAGGCATCTGGGAAATTTATAAAGAGTGGAATGATCAGAAAGAAGGTTATCCTCTTATGATCAAGGCCAATGTATTGCGGATCCTCACCATGCTCATACGTACTTATCAGGATGAAACCAAATCCGGAGAGATGCTCAAGGAGAAAAAGAACGCCATGAAGCGTCTGGAGCAGGCGTTTGATTACATCGATGCTCATTACTGCGAGAAGATCACACTGGAAGAGGTTGCGTCATCTGTGTATATGAGTGCCAATTATTTTTCATCCTATTTTCGCAAGGTGACAAATATCAGTTTCAGCGATTATGTGACACGAATGCGTATCAATCATGCACGTGAACTTCTTCGTGAAGGAAAGAAAAATGTTACGGAAATCGCCATGGAATGCGGGTTTAATAATATTTCAAATTTCTATCGCCTGTATAAGAAACATGTGGGTAAAACACCCAAGGATGAAAAGAGTAAAAATAGTTAAAAATCAGAATCAGATAAGCCATAGACCGATCATAAACAGCCGTGTTAGGATAAAAACAGCAATGTTATATCCTGATACGGCGTTTTTTATTATATTTTATGGGGAACAAAAACTTACAAAAGGAGATTTGGGGAAATGACAAAAACAAACAGATATGTAGAATGTTCAGCAGCAGGCATGAAATATCGCCTGATACCGGTAACAGATGAGATCATCCGCTGCATGATCGCAAAAGATGAAGTAAAAACAGAGCAGGAATCTCTGATCATCGAGAAAAAAGAGTATCCGCAGGTTCCATTTGAAGCAGCAGAAGCAGACGGAGCAGTTACAGTAAAAACATCAGCAGTGCAGGCAGAATTGAATCTCAAAACAGGAGGGATCACCTGGAAACATGCAGATGGAAGCGTGTGGCTGGAGCAGAACAAAGCGGATCTCACCAGGATTGATGTCGTACACTACAATACAGGCGGCGAAAAACCGATCATCAACCGTGTAAAGACAGTAGACGGTGAAAGAAACTTTATCCAGAACCTCAAGGCAGAAAAAGTCAGAGACGGATACCGTGCAAGAGTTTTCTTTGACTGGAAAGAAGACGAGGAGATCCATGGACTTGGACAGGCAGAAGAAGGAATCTACAACTATCGTGAACATACACAGTATCTGTATCAGCATAACATGCGTATCCCGATGCCGATGTTTGTATCTACCGAAGGATATGGAGTCCTGTTTGACTGCTGTTCACTGATGACTTTTAACGATGAAGGCAGAGAATCCTATCTGTTCCTGGATACGGTAGACCAGATCGATTATTATTTACTCGGTGGAAATACAATGGATGGGATCATTCATGACTACCGTTATCTGACAGGTAAAGCACAGATGCTGCCGAAGTGGGCGTATGGTTACATCCAGTCCAAAGAGCAGTATTACACAGCAAAAGAACTGGCTGAGATCGTGCGTCATTACAGAGAGATCGGTGTTCCAATCGATTGTGTTGTTCAGGACTGGAATACCTGGGAACCAGGCAACTGGGGAGAAAAGATCCTCGACAAAGAACGCTACGGTGACAATAAAGAATGCATGGAAGAAATCAACAAAATGCATGCACACAGCATGGTCTCTGTATGGCCGAACATGAATGCGGGCGGCAAAAACCATCAGGAATTTTTTGACGCAGGCTATCTGCTTTATGACTATGCAACCTACAATGCTTTTGATGAAAAAGCCCGTGAAATGTACTGGAAACAGGCAAAAGAAGGACTTTTTGATGAAGGATTTGAATCCTGGTGGTGCGATTCCACAGAGCCTTTCTCCGGTCCTGACTGGAATGGCGGCGTGAAGAGAGAGCCATGGGAGAGATATGAACTTGTCGGCGGCGAGCACAAGAAATATCTGGATCCGGCTGTTGCCAATGCGTTTGCACTGATGCATGCAAAGGGTATTTATGAAAACCAGAGAAAAGACACTGAAGACAAACGTGTCCTCAACCTGACCCGTTCCGGTTATGCATCCGGGCAGAAATACGCAGCCATGCTGTGGTCCGGCGATACCTGCGCTTCCTGGGACAACTTCAAGATCCAGATCGTAGAAGGCCTGAATATGGGATTGAGTGGTTATCCGTACTGGACACTGGATATCGGTGCGTTCTTTACAGTAGCTGATAAATGGCAGAATCGTGGCTGTGGCTGTAACACAGATCCGGAGCCGAAGTGGTTCTGGCAGGGCAAATACAATGAAGGTGTGAAGGACAAAGGATACTGCGAGCTTTATACCAGATGGCTTGAGATGGGAACTTTCCTTCCGATGTTCCGCTCTCACGGAACAGATACTCCGAGAGAGATCTGGAATTTCGGTGACAAAGGGACGATGTTCTATGATGCAATTGAGAAATCTATTAAGCTGAGATACCATCTGATGCCGTATATCTATTCTCTTGCAGGAGCTGTTCACTTCAACGACTATACGATCATGAGAAGCCTTCTGTTTGATTTCCCGCAGGATAAGACTGCAAGAAAGATTGAGAATGAGTTTATGTTCGGACCGTCACTTCTGATCTGTGCAGTTACAGAGCCAATGTACTACGGCCCGGAAAGTACAGAACTTGACCGTGAAAAAACATGGGAATGTTATCTCCCCCAGGGAGCTGACTGGTATGATTACTGGACCGGCAAGAAATATGAAGGCGGTCAGTATGTAACGGTAGATGCGCCGATCGACCAGATGCCGATCTTTGTAAAAGCAGGAAGCATTCTTCCGGTTGCAGACGGACTTACTTATGCATCTCAGAAACCGGAAGGACCGGTGAAACTGATGGTTTACCCGGGAGCAGATGCAGAATTTACTCTTTATGAAGATGAGGGAAATAACTATAACTTTGAGAAGGGTGCATACGCAACCACAAAACTGATCTGGAATGACCAGAAAGGTGAACTGACTGTAGAAGAAAGACAGGGAAGCTTTGATGGTATGGAAGATATTTCTTATGAGGAAGTCATCATTTGATGGCTTCCTCTTTTTCATCGCGATATTCCAGCGGGCTCTTGCCGGTATGTTTCTTGAAGATACGGCTGAAATATCCCTGGTCATGGTAACCGCACATCTCTCCGATCTGACGGACAGAAAGCGAAGGCTCATTGAGAAGCAGCTTCTGTGCATGATGCATCCTCAGATTGGTCAGATATTTGGTCGGGGTACAGTCATATGCCTGGCAGAAGATCTTTGTCAGATAACCGGGACTGTAATTCATATTGTCTGCGATCAGGTTCAGATTGATATCGTCACTGTAGTTTTTTATAATAAAATCCCGCAGAACAGAAGCAATTTGAGAGGGAGTCATGGAAGCGGTTCCTGCATTAAAGACAGCTTCGTAATCCTTCTTGGCGATCTGAAATTCATGTTTGATCTTTTGCAGGGCATCATGGAGCTCATCTGGATCCACTGGTTTCAGCAGATAATCAGAGACTTTGAGAGTAATAGCTTTCTTGGCATATTCAAAGTCTGAAAACCCGCTTGTGATAATAAATTTAGTGAAAGGGAACTGACTTCTTACTTTGGTAAGCAAGGCCATCCCATCCATAACAGGCATACGGATATCCGTTATGACAAGATCAGGAGTAAGCTTTTCTACCAGTGCAAATGCCTGCTCGCCTGTCTGGGCAGTACCTGTAACCTGAAAATCCGGGTCCGCTTTCTGGATTTTCTGGACAAGGTTATTTAAAAGAAGTTCTTCGTCCTCCGCAACGACTACTGTGTATTTCATGATAGTTCCTTTCTCTTATTAATGCTGAGTTGTTTCTTGATCCTCTGATATATAACGTCCTATGGATACAATTCCGTGTCCGTCCTCGGTGTTTCCATATTCAAAAATGATTTTGCCGTTGCAGAAAATCTTCCATCTGAGATAAACATTTACAGTTCCCAGACCGTTGATCTTGAGTTCAGGAAGACCTGGATTCTGGTCTGCTTTGGCAAGATTCTGTGCGATCTTCTGACATGCTTCCTCAGAAAATCCGGGACCGTTATCTGTGACGGTGATCTTCCAGTAGTTTTCCGCGATAACACTGCTGACGGAGATCGTCCATGGTGGTGCACAGTTGGAACCATATTTGATAGCATTTTCTACGAGTGGCTGGATCAGCAGCTTGGGAACCTCCTCAGAAAGAAGGCTTTCATCTACATCAATATTGTAGTTCAGACTGGACTGATAACGGACTTTCATACAGTACAGATATTTCTGAACATAATCCAGCTCATCAGCAAGAGATACGGTCGTGCTGCCTGTATCTGTAATATAGCGCATAATCAGAGAAAGATTCCGGCACATTTTGGCAACTGTGTCATTATCACCGTTTTCCGCAAGAACCATGATACTTGACAGTGAGTTGTAATAAAAATGCGGGTTGATCTGTGTCTGCAGAGCCATATTTCGAGCGTGCATTTCCTGTTCTTTTGCCTGTGTGAGTTTTTCCATGGAATCCTTCAGATTATCGCTCATAAACTGAAATGCCTGGTAAAGTTCCTCAAGTTCATTGACAGAGACAGGATAGGAAGTGACCTTTTCCTGACCAAGAGTGTCCAGCTCCATTCGCTGAATGATATGTTTCAGATGCTTGACCGGTTTGACAACAGAACGGGACAGCCTGTATGAAACAATAACAGAAGCCAGAAGAAAAGCAGCAACAACTGCCAGAAGGATCTGGAGCATCTGATATACCGGTGCAAGTATGGCTGATTTTGACTGAACCGTAAGGTAAGTAAATCCAGTGTAGCCGGAGTCAATTCTTGCCGCATATTCGTCCTTGCCTGTCAGAGGGCTGGTAAGCCTGGAAGAAGTCTGAGATGAATCTGTCAATGTGTAATAGTCCTGGAGTTTGGAACTTTCACTGTCTGAAATATCGTAAGGATAGATCAGATCACCATCCTGATTAAATACATATACACTGGCTGCATCATCATGATTTTTCTTCTCGTAGGAAATGATACTTTTAAAAATGGATTTGCACTGTTTGGCTGTTTCAATTACGCCTACACTGCGGCGGTACTGATTTGTGAAAGAGCGGTAGACAGAGATCATCCACTGAGAATATTTCGCCGACTTGGAATATTCATAGGTAAGATAGGGATTGGTGATTACTTTTCTGCCATCTGCTTCCCGGGCTTTCTGCAGCCATTCGGTGCGAGAATCGTCCGTTTTTTTTACCATGGTGGAAAGTCCTGCCTGAAGTACATATCCGGAAAAATCGTACAGATTCACCTGATCAGCTTTTAATTCAGTTCCGCTGAGAGAAATAAAAAGATCAGACATATCGGAGAGCATACTGTCAGAGATATTGAGATCAAATTTCTGATCGAGGATACTCTTGGACATATTACTGTAGTTGATATTGACGGATACTGTGTCCAGGTCAAGGATAGCAGAGTCTACCTGTGTTTTGAAACTGGAATTCAGGGTGTTCATGGCACTGATCTGACTTTCCTTCAGTCGTCCTGATACAAAGAGATAAAAAAATGCTGCAAAAGCAAACAGGATCAGACTTGCCATTCCGAGATAGGCGATAAAAAGTTTAGACTGTAAGCTGCGTTGTTTCATATATACGCCTCCTCCTGTAAAAAAGTACCAATGGTTTTTCAGGACATGTCAAAAGTATTTCGTCGAAATTATAACATGTTTATGTAAAAAGTACAAATGACAAAAAGAGAAACTGGTAAAAATGGTTAAAAATATACATTATAAATTGTGCAACCTAGTAGAATGATGTGAAAATAGCATACAAAAATGTGAAAAAAGTACAAATATAGAATGGCTTTGTCCATGGATAAAAAACACAGTTACTGATAAACTTATTTCATCAAGGACGTGACAAAAACAAATTAAAAGGAGGAAGTTTTTTATGTTGAGAAAGAGATTTTGGGCAGTTGCATGTGCAACAGCAATGGTAGCATCTATGACAGCAGGTCTTAGCGTGAATGTATTTGCAGCAGATGATACCAAAGATTTTGCAGGAGAGGAATTAAGCATTCTAGTATCCGCAGGCTGGATGGATAACCGTTATGATGAGACACTGGAGCGTTTCGAGGATACATACGATGTAACCGTTGACCTTCAGACAATCCCGGCAGATCAGTATTCTGATCTTCTTCAGTCAAAACTGGCAACAGATTCCTGTGCGGATGTTTTCTGGATTCAGTCCAATCCATTTGCAATTGAATCAACCATCGTTGACCCGGAGAAATACTGTATCGATTTTACAGGAGCTGACTGGGAAAACCTTATGCCGGAAACAAGAAAAGCATCCTGCACATACAACGATAAATTATACGGACTTCAGGTTTGGAACAATTCTCCGGAGTACGTAATGCTTTACAACAAAACTCTGTTTGAAGAAAATGGCTGGGAAGTTCCAACCACATATGCAGAACTCAAAGACCTCTGCGCAAAGATCGCAGATACAGGAATCACTCCATGGTTCATGCCAGGAGCAGACGGATGGCAGCATCAGCTCGCATTCTTCCAGATCGGTGGAGTTTATGAAGAAGCAACACCAGGACTGTACGATGCTCTGAATACAAACCAGGCAACATTTGCTGATAATGAAAAAATGCTTGAAGTTCTGAACGAGTTCAAAGAACTTTCTGATGCAGGCTACTTCGGAGAGGACTGGATCGGAACAGACAGCACAAACATGTCAAATGAATTTGGCGATAGAACATGTGCAATGGCAATGGCAAACTCTAGTTACATCAAACAGATCAAAGATGACACAGGTTCCGAAGATGAATATGGAATGTTCCTGATTCCTCTTGGAGACAATACCTGGTATCCAACCAGCCCGGCTGGCCCGACAATGTTTGGATACAAAGGAACAGAGCATGAAGACCTTGTAAGAGAATTCTTCAACTTCGTAACAACAACAGAAAGCCTTCAGGAAATCCTTGACAACTCACCGGCTTACACAAACCTTGATGTAAATGATGACAATCTGGAACAGCACTGGCTGCCAGAAGAGGAAGAATTCCTTGAGACTGTAGACAAAGATAAAATGAGCGTATCTGTACTTCAGAATGGTACAAAATATACAAACGACTACTGGATGCAGTTTGGACAGGATATGATCGCATTCTGCCAGGGTGAAATGGAAGCAAACGATGTTCTTGCAAACATGGATACCAACCGTGCAGAAGCAGCAAAAACTGTCGGAGATGAAAACTGGGAATAAATTTCAGATAAAAACGTTGTGAAATAAGGGTAATTCTTCAGTGCGAGGGAGTAAAATCCTTCGCACTGTCTGCTAAAGGAATAAATAAGAAGATTATCCTTGTGACTTGATTAATCTGGCTGCTAAGAGAACAGGAGGTAACTTCAGTGAATAAGAAAAAAATATATCCCTGGTGGTTTCTGGTACTGCCGCTGGCATTGTATGTAATCTTTTTCCTGCTTCCAAGTGCAATGGGTGTAGGATATTCCTTTACAGACTGGAATTCCAGAAGTGTCCTGAATGGTACACATTTTGTAGGACTGCAGAACTTTAAAGAAATTCTGACATCAAACAAAGGCTATTTAAGTGGAATTGGGAATACACTTAAATTTACGATCATTTCTAACATTGTAAAACTGATCCCGGCACTTATGATCGCAATCATGCTTCAGGAAGGCTTAAGAGGAAAAGGACTTTACAGAACTCTGTTATATCTGCCATCTATTCTTCCATTTGTAATTATCGGTCTGATTTTTAAATCTATCCTCAATTACAATACAGGACTTCTGAATACGATCCTGGATGCACTGCATCTCGGAATCCTGAAACAGAAATGGCTTTCTGATCTGGGTGTTGTATGGAAATCCATTTACGGTGTAGATGCCTGGAGAGGTATTGGTTACGTTATGACTATTTTCCTCGCAGGTCTGAATACGATTCCGAAATCCTACTATGAAGCTGCTGAGATCGATGGTGCAAACTTCTGGCAGAGACTTCGCTATGTAACACTTCCGATGCTTACAGGTTCTATCATGATCAACCTTGTATTTGGTATTACATATGGTCTGAAAGTATTCGATATCGTTTACGTTCTTACAAACGGCGGTCCTGGACATGCAACAGAGGTTCTTACAACTTATGCATTCCAGCTTTACTCCAGAGGTCAGTATGGAATGTCTTCTGCATTGAATACGATCCTTCTTATCATTACAGCGATCATCGGTGTAGGTATTGTTAAGAAAATGAGTAAACAGGAGGTACAGCAGTAATGAAAAAGCAAAAAGTTCAAAACGTGTTGAAGCATATTGTCTGCATCCTTCTGTGCCTGACAGTTGTACTTCCATTTTATATGGTACTTATCAACTCCTTCAAGGATAAAGGAGAGGCCGCAAGAATGAGTCTTGCGCTTCCGACCAAATGGGTATTTTCAAACTACGCAGAGGTTATCAAGAAAGGTAATCTGATTCAGGGATTTGCAAACAGTTTACTGTATGCCCTGGTAGCAACTACACTTGGTGTTGTACTGTGCGCGATGGCAGCATTTGTAATGTGCCGTAACAGAACAAAGTTAAATACATTCCTGTATTACTTCGTTCTCTGCGGACTGTTCTTCCCGGTCAACTATGTAACTCTGGTAAGAGTTTTGAGTACTTTAAACCTGAACGATACACGAGCTGGTATTGTCATGGTATTTACGAGTGCGATGATACCGTTCTGTGTATTTACGATCCGAAACTTCGTAATATCCATTCCGGTTGAATTGGACGAGGCAGCGGTTATCGATGGTGCAGGACCTCTGAGCCTGTTCTTCAAGATCATCATGCCGCTTATGAAACCAACACTTGTAACCTGCTTTATCCTGCAGTTCATGACAGTATGGAGCGACTTCCTTACACCTCTGTACCTGTCCAGCAAGAGCAAACTCTTCCCGATGACCATGGCAGTATACCAGTTCTTCGGAAAGAACAAGAGCTACTGGAACTACATCTTCGCAGATATTGTACTTACCTGTATTCCGGTTATCATTGTTTACATGATCGGCCAGAAATACATCGTTGGTGGAATGACTTCCGGTGCGGTGAAAGAGTAAAAACGATTAATAAAAAATAGACGTTTATCTCTTATAAGAGACAGACGTCTATTTTTTATTACAATACTTTATTCAGGAAATCAATCGTTCGTGCTTCCTGTGGATTCAGGAGGACTTCTTGTGGGGAGCCTTCCTCTACGATGTAACCGCCGTCCATAAAGATAACCCGGTCGGCGACTTCGCGGGCGAAGCCCATTTCATGGGTTACAATCACCATTGTCATGCCATCGGCGGCGAGCTGCTTCATAACCTGAAGAACTTCACCAACCATTTCCGGGTCGAGAGCACTGGTTGGCTCATCAAAAAGCATGATATCAGGGGTCATGCAAAGGGCACGTGCGATAGCCACACGCTGCTTCTGACCACCGGAAAGCTGCTCTGGATATGTGTCAGCTTTGTCGGCCATGCCGACTTTTTCCAGCATGTGGATGGCGCGCTGTCTGGCTTCATCCTTGGTAGCTTTTTTCAGTTCTACCGGAGCGAGCATCAGGTTCTGTGTGACATTCATATGCGGGAAAAGATTGAAATGCTGGAATACCATTCCTACATTTTCACGGACTTTATTGATATCAATATGTTTGTCTGTAAGATTGTGTCCATCTACGATCACTTCTCCGGCGGTGATCTCTTCGAGCTTGTTCATGCAGCGCAGGAAAGTAGATTTACCGCTTCCGGAAGGTCCGATGATAACGACTACTTCACCTTCATGAATGTCTGTGGAGATATCCTTCAGGACTTCCAGAGAGCCGAAGTTTTTTTTCAGATGTGATACGTGGATTTTGACGTTGTCTTTATTTACGGCCACGGTTTAATCTCCTTTCTAAGACTTTTGCGATTTTGGACAGGATTGTGATGACGATCAGGTACATGATCGCAACAATACCCCATGTCTGGAAGGACATGAAAGAATTGGCAACAACGTTCTTTGCAGTGTTGACCAGTTCCGGGAATCCGATAACGGACAGGATGGAAGTATCTTTCAGAGTGATGATAAACTGATTGATGATACTTGGAATCATAGTACGGATCGCCTGCGGAAGAACAACGCGGATCATAGCGCGGGAATAAGGAAGTCCGAGACTCCTTGCCGCTTCCATCTGACCAGGATCAACGGACAGGATACCTGCACGGATGATCTCAGCCATGTAAGCACCACAGTTCAGTGCAAGGCAGACAGTTCCGGCCTGAAGTGCTGTCAGGGTAAAACTGAATCCCATCATATTGTTCAGACAGTAAGGAACACCGAAATAAATAAAATACGCGAGGACGATCATAGGAACGCCTCGGATAACATCAACAAAAATAGAAGATATGATTCTGCAGGCTTTATTCTTAAGTACACTTAACAAACCAAAAAACATACCCAGAATACAGGCAAAAAACAGACCGCATAAAGCAAGAAGCAGGGTCTGTCCCATTGCAAGGAGCAGCAGATTTCCATATCTTGTTATGATCTGGATCATGGAAAACTCCTTTCAAAAACAAAGCTGCCACAAAATGCAGCAGCCCTGTAATTCGTGTAATATATATTCTGATTATTCAGCAGCTTCCTCTTCAGCAGGAGCCTCTGTTGTATCTGCCTCAGCGTCATCAGCAGCTTCTTCTGTCGGAACTGCGTCTTCTCCAAGGTATTTGGCAATGATCTCGTCGTATTCGCCGCTTTCTTTGATGTCTTTGAGACCAGCGTTGAACATATCGAGAAGTTCCTGATTGTCTGCGTCGAAGATTGCGAATCCATAAGGAGATCCTTCGTTTGCAGTGTCCTCAAGAATCTGAAGAGCGAGGTCACCATCTTTGATGGAGGATGCCATGATCGGAGTATCCTCGAAGCATGCTACAACCTGTCCACCGAGAACTGCCTGATACATTGTCGGTGAATCTTCATAGTAAGTAATGTTGAATCCGTATTCGTCTTTGAGGCTTTCTGCGTAGGTAGCACCCTGTGTACCGGTCTTAACACCTACAGTTTTGCCTTTCAGATCGTCGAACCCTTTGATATCGGAATCTTTCTGTACAGTCATAGACTGAGTTGCATTGTAATATCCATCGGAAAACAGCCAGCCGCTTTCTTTTCTTTCATCTGTAATAGATGCGCCGGCGATCATACCGTCAGCCTGTCCAGCCTGGCATGCAGCGATAGAAGCGTCCCATCCAAGACTCTTGAGTTCATATTCAAAGCCCTGATCTTTTGCGATCGCATCAAGTACGTCTACGTCGATACCTACGAAATTGCCGCTATCGTCTGTATATTCGAATGGTTTGAATACAGTATCGGTTGCGATGGTCCATTTCTTATCTGTCTCTGCATCAGAAGCTGCAAATACAGGAACAGTAAGGCTTCCTGCGAGTAATCCCATTGTTAATAAATAACACATCTTTTTCATAGAGAAACACACTCCTTTTCTTTTAAATAATGAAAAAAGGCGCAGTTTACAAAAAAACTGACGCCTTCGTCGCTTTTTTCAATTTTATCATTCAAAAAATGCACTGTCAATGGAATGTTTTAAATTTTTACCATATTAAAGGGATTGTCCTATAAATAAAACATAATTTAGAAGAACGAATATTTATGGAAAGCTTATATACAGATATTGGTGCTTATGCTACCATTAAAATAAGAAAATTTACATGTACATGTCAAAAAGTAAAAGAGGGATAGAAAATGGAAAAAATTAAAGTAGCAGCAATACAGATGCCAACACTGACTGACAAAATGCAGAATGTCAGGACAGCGGGAATATATCTTGAAAAGATAAAAGATGAGAAACCGGATTTTGTTATTCTTCCGGAGATGTTCTGCTGTCCATATCAGACGCAGAATTTCCCGGTCTATGCAGAAGAAGAGGGTGGGCCTGTATGGCAGCAGCTTTCGGAATATGCGAACCAATATGGAATCTATCTTATCGGAGGTTCAATGCCGGAGAAGGATGCAGAGGGAAAAGTTTACAACACATCTTATATTTTTGACCGGCAGGGAAAACAGATTGGCAAGCACAGAAAGGTGCATTTGTTTGATATTGATGTCACAGGTGGACAGACATTTAAGGAATCCGATACTTTGACGGCGGGAGATCATGATACAGTTTTTGATACTGAGTTTGGCAGGATGGGAGTCATGCTATGTTTTGATATTCGGTTCCCTGAGCTTGCGCGGATGATGGTAAATGATGGCGCAAAGGCAATCTTCGTTCCAGCGGCTTTCAATATGACGACAGGTCCTGCACACTGGGAACTGTCCTTCCGAACCAGAGCACTGGACAACCAGATCTACATGATAGGCTGCGCCCCAATGCGCGATGAATCCGCAGGATATATTTCCTGGGGACATTCCATTGTCACAGATCCATGGGGCAGAGTCATAGATATGCTGGATGAAAAAGAAGGCGTACTTCTGACAGAACTGGACCTTGACTATGAAGAGCAGGTAAGAGAAGAGTTACCATTATTAAAGAGCAGGCGGAAGGATATGTACCGTCTGGAAAAACTATGCAAATAATGCTATGCTTTGTGCGAAGCTATATGTGCTTGTTATAATTTTTTTATAGAAAGTTCATACACAAATATGGACATCTATGTTATTATAGAAATAGAACAAATAGTTCGCAGAAAGGCTTGTGGTGGATGAAGGCAGAAAGCACATTAGCAAAAATGATTTCTACCGCAGGAGAAAAAGCAGCATATGACAGGGCATGTAAGAGGTTACTTGCGAATAAAATAATTCTTGCCTGGATTATGAAAAGCTGTTTGGAAGAGTACAGGGATTGTGAAGTTTCGGAAATTGCTGGAAGTGTTGCTGTCATCTGAGAGGAAAGCAGAAGAGAAAAAACGAATACTGCAGGAAGACTTTGCTATTAAGATGACGCAGGAATTGGAAAGAGAGGTGTCGGAAATGTGTAATCTGAGTGACAGTGTGGAACAGAAAGGCATAGCCAAAGGTATTATTTCATCAATTCAAAAATTGATGGAAAGTATGGGATGGACCATAGAGCAGGCTATGGATGCACTTCAGATACCGAAGGAAGAGCGAAATAGCTACCTTAATATGTTGAAAAAATAAGCAGAACTTTAGAGGTCAGGGAAAATTCGAACATGAATTTTTCCTGACTTTTTTCATTTCTTGACAGATGTATTTTCTGGTGATACAATACAGTTCTTTGATGAAACAAAATGTAACATATATGAATCGAAATATAACTATTCAACATAACCATGCTGACAAGCTCAGAGAAGGACAGGCTGTGAACAAGAAAGAAAATCATTCTGTAAAAAGCGAAATAGAACAGGCATTTCTCCGTCTTATGACACAGAAATCCTATCTGGACATCACTGTAACAGATATTGTACAGGAAGCGAAGGTTGCGAGGGTTTCTTTTTACAGGAATTTCGCTTCTATTTCGGAAGTGCTGGACAGTATCGCAGATGCAACTGCAGAAAAACTGAATATAGAATTCCTGCCGCTGCTGGATACAACAGATGAACGAAAACTGCGGGAATATCTGTTTAATTATTTTTATCAGATATCACTGAATTACAAAGAGATGTGGGCAATTCGTGGACTGAACATGGATCTTTTTACAAAACGTCTCGGAGAAAAGATTCACGAAAAACGTAAAGCGATCGAATCAGAAGATTCGGATATGTCCGAGAAATACGGATGGGTCGTAAAACTTTGCATATTGGATGGAGTTTCCAGACGATGGCTTATAGATGGGTTAAAAGAAACTCCGGAAGAGATGATCAATTACGTAATGCCGATCATTAAGACGTTATAGAAATACAGGTTAAAAGACAGAATACGAAGGAAGAAGATAATATGAAGAAAACAGGAATCATGACAGACAGTCACAGTGGAATTTTGAACGAAGAAGCAGAAAGACTTGGAATCAAGGTGCTTCCGATGCCGTTTTACATCGGAGAAAAAGTATATCGTGAAGGCGTAGATCTTTCCAGAGATGAATTTTATGACATGCTTCGAAAGGGTGTAGATGTGTCCACATCTCAGCCGTCACCAGCAGAAGTACTGGATATGTGGAAAGAAATGCTGAAAGAATATGAAGAAATCGTCTATATCCCGCTCAGCAGTGCATTAAGCGGCTCCTGTATGGCTGCACAGGCAATGGCAAATGAAGATGCATTTGCCGGCAAAGTATTTGTTGTAGACAACGGCCGTGTGGCGACACCGATGCATCGTTCCGTCCTTGATGCAGTAGAAATGGCAGAAAAAGGATACAGTGCAGCCGAGATTAAGAAAATCCTCGAAGAGACCAGAGAAAAGATGACTATTTACATTGGCCTCAGTACTCTGGAATACCTCAAAAAAGGTGGAAGAGTCAGCTCCATGACAGCCCTGGCAGCAGATGTCCTGAACATCAAACCAGTCATGCACTTCAGCACAGGAACCCTCGATACCTACCAGAAATGCCGCGGTATGAAGAAGTCCCGCAAAGTCATGATCGATGCGATGAAACATGAACTGGAAACCAATTTCCGTGAAGAATACGCTGCCGGAAAAGTATATCTGATGGCAGCCTCAAGCAGTACTGACGAAGCAACAGAAGAATGGGTAAACCAGATCAAAGAAAGTTTCCCGGGAATGGAAGTCATGTGCGACAAACTCTCCTTCGGCCTCTCCTGCCATATCGGTCCGGACGGACTGGGAATCGGCTGCACCTGTAAACCGGTGTAAAATCAAAAATTTAATCGTCTTCCCATACAGGCAGTGGCAGACTGTTTTCCAGTGCATGTTTGATCGCTTTGTAATGTTTTACTTTGTGATGAACATGTGCGGAATCTTTCTGAAGCTGCCTGAGTTTTTCATCTACTATTTTTTCCTGATCTTCCAGAAGATAGATGATATTGTCAATATACCGTGTTTCGTCTGTCTCATATTCAAAAAATTTTCGAAGCTGTGGAATTGTCATACCGGTGCGTTTGAAACAGTTGATGCATTTGAGACGTTCGACATGTTCTTTGGTGTAGATCCTCTGCCCGGAAGAAGTTTTTTCGACAGCAGGAAGTAATTCCTCACTTTCGTAATAACGAAGTGTGGATGCCGGAAGTGAAAAAAGTTCAGATATTTCACGGATTGTATAAGTTTGCATGTGAATTCCTCCTTGACTTCAAGTATACTTGAAGTGCTATTCTTTTGTAAAGACAAATCATTTTCAGGAGGGATTCAAAATGGAGAAATCTACTGTTTATTTTACAGATTTTCGATGTCCGGTAGGAACAAGCCAGCTTGATAAGTTGAAGAAGCTCTGTATCGCAGCCGGTATCAAGGACATTGATATGGATGGAAAATTTGTAGCGATCAAAATGCATTTTGGTGAATTGGGAAACATGGCTTTTCTTCGCCCGAATTATGCAAAAGCAGTTGCAGATCTGTGTAAGGAGCAGGGTGGTATGCCGTTTCTGACGGACTGTAATACACTGTATCCGGGAAGCAGAAAGAATGCCCTGGAACATCTGGATTGTGCAAATCTGAATGGTTTTAACACGATCACAACAGGCTGTCAGATCATCATCGGAGATGGACTGCGTGGAACAGATGAAGTAGAAGTTCCGGTTGTAAACGGAGAGTACTGCAAGACTGCATTTATCGGACATGCAATCATGGATGCAGATATTTTTATCAGTCTGAGCCATTTCAAAGGTCATGAGGCAACTGGATTTGGCGGTGCACTCAAGAATATTGGCATGGGCTGTGGAAGCCGCGCGGGAAAAATGCAGCAGCATGCAAGTGGAAAACCGGCAATCAATGAAGACGTCTGTCGTGGCTGCCGCCGCTGTGCAAAAGAATGCGGAAGTGACGCAATTACTTATGTAAACAAAAAAGCCGTGATCGATTATGATAAATGCAAGGGCTGTGGACGCTGTATCGGAGCCTGCAGTTTTGATGCTGTATACAATCCGAACAGCAGTGCAAATGAACTTCTTGACCGCAAGATGGCAGAATATGCACAGGCAGTCTGTCACGGACGCCCACATTTCCATATCGCGCTGGTTCAGGATATCAGCCCGAACTGTGACTGCCATGGAGAGAACGATGCACCGATCCTTCCGGATATCGGAATGTTTGCAAGCTTTGATCCGGTCGCTCTGGATCAGGCATGTGCAGATGCCTGCCTCAAAGCAACACCGATCGAGAACAGCCAGCTCGGAGAACATCTGGCAGAACCTGGATGGCATTGTCATCACGATCATTTCAAAGATTCCAATCCAAACATCGAATGGAAGGCAACTCTGGATCAGGCAGAAAAGGTCGGACTTGGAACCAGAGAATATGAATTAAAGAGAGTTAAATAAAGAAAACTTACTGATTTTTACAAAAATCGGGATGCAGAAGCTATTTTTATACTTCTGCATCCCTTTTTACGATATATCATTTGCTTATGATGCAAAAGCGTGATATCATCAGAAGAGTGTAGATTAAGAAAATTGGGAGAGGAAAATTATGGACAAGCATAAGCATGAGAGAAGTACATTCTCGGGCAAGATCGGGTTTGTACTGTCTGCGGCCGGTGCTTCGGTAGGTCTTGGAAATATATGGAGATTTCCATACCTTGCAGCGAAGTATGGCGGCGGCATTTTTTTACTGGTTTACATCATCCTGGCACTGACGTTTGGTTACACGATGATCGTAGCGGAGACAGCACTCGGACGTATGACAAAGAAAAGCCCTGTAGGAGCTTTTGCAAAATTTGGTAAATCCAAATGGCTGTCATTTGGTGGATGGATCAATGCGATCATTCCGGTTCTGATCGTACCGTATTATTCTGTGATCGGTGGATGGGTGATCAAATATCTGGTGGAGTATATCAAAGGAAACAGTCAGGGACTTGCTACAGACGGTTACTTTTCTACATTTATATCTGATGGAGTTTCCACAGAAGTCTGTTTTCTGTTTTTTACTCTGCTTACCCTGATGATCATTTATGCAGGCGTGCAGAACGGTGTGGAACGAGTTTCCAAGTTTATGATGCCGATCCTGGTCTTTTTGTCAGTCATTATCGTAATTTATTCTGTGACAAGACCAGGCGCACTGGAAGGCGTGAAGTACTTCCTTGTACCGAACATTAAGAACTTTTCCTGGATGACAGTTGTTACAGCGATGGGACAGATGTTCTATTCTCTGTCAATTGCAATGGGTATCCTGGTAACATTCGGTTCTTATATGAAGAAAGATGTGTCTATCGAAGGCTCTACAACAAATGTAGAAATCTTTGACACGGCGATTGCAATGATGGCAGGTCTGATGATCATTCCGGCAGTTTTTGCTTTCTCCGGCGGCGATCCGGACACACTGCAGGCTGGTCCGGCGCTGATGTTTATCACGATTCCGAAAGTATTTGCAAGCATGGGATTCGGAACACTGGTAGGAATCCTGTTCTTTGTCCTGGTACTCTGTGCAGCACTGACAAGCTCTATTGCTCTGACAGAGAGTGCAGTTTCTACTTTCCAGGATGAGCTGAAATGGAGCCGCAGGAAATCAACCGTTCTTGTCGGAGTCATCATGATAATTCTCGGAAGCCTTTCTTCTCTGGGATATGGACCACTGGGATTTGTAAAGATTATTGGAATGCAGTTCCTTGATTTCTTTGATTTCCTGACCAACTCCGTAATGATGCCGATCGCAGCAATTGCTACCTGCCTTCTGGTATCCAGGGTTATTGGTGTAAAACGAATCGAGAAAGAAGTTCTTCTTGGAGAAAGTACTTTCCGAAGAAAAAATATTTTCAATTTTATGATTCAGTATCTCTGTCCGATCTTTGCGGCGATCATTCTGATCAGTTCCGTAGCGAATGCATTTGGATGGATTTCAATGTAAAAAACGGGGGCGAGACCATTGGTCTCGCCCCAACTTTTATACTTTTGGCTGATAACGCATATCAGACACATTATATACCGTGATAAATGCAAGTGGATCTTCTTTGTTGATGAAGTTCATCAGCTTCTGATACTCCGTCTTATTTACGATGGTGATGATCTCATTTCGTTTCTGCATATTGTAAGCACCGTATGCCTCATAAACAGTAGCTCCACTATGTAATTCATGGATAATGAAGTTTCGGAGCTCTTCTTCCTTCTTCGTGATGATGCACACACGTCGTTTAATGTTATGGTCAAAGATAAAATGATCCAGAACGATTCCGTTGAAATAAGTTCCAAGGATACTCAAAACGACAGTCTTCTTGTCATAAACAAGTGCGGCAGAAAGTGCAACGCACATGCCTGAAAGTGACATGGCCTTGCCAAGTTCCATATGCAGATATTTGTTCATGATCTTTGCAACGATGTCCAGACCGCCGGAGGATGCATTTCTGTTAAAAAGAATGCTCAGTCCTACGCTGACGACCAGGATATAGCAGAGAACATCCAGCTCCTGACTGTTGGTCATGGAACCGAAATCAGGAAAAATCTTTTCGAACAGACCAAGAAACAGAGGAAGCATGATGCTGGTATAAACAGTCTTTACACCAAACTCTTTACCGCAGGTAAAAAAACCGATGATCAGCAGTACCACATTCAGGATCATCGTGATCGCAGAAAGCGGAAACGGCACAAAGTTGGACAAAACGATTCCAAGACCGGAAATGCTGCTGACAGAAGTATGGCTTGGAACCAGGAAAAAATATACCGCTGCGGCGATGATCGCCACGGCAATAGTCAGAATCACTGTTTCCAGTAACAGTTTTGAATAATTCAATTGTTTTTTCATGATAAGATCTCCAGGTAATAGTTTTTGAAAGATTAAGCCTGTTCTTCCGGAAGAGGAAGCTTCACCGTGATCGGAGGGTGATCGAGAGCAGGGATGATCTTGTCTGTGAAATCCTTTGTTGAGAATTTCAGGCTGGATGTGTTGATACATGGGTGACATCCGAAATATGGATCTTTGAGTACATCTTCGTCGATCAGAAGCTGGACTTTTTTCTCATGGTCGTTCATAAGACCAAGGACACTGACAGACCCGGGTGTGATGTCCAGATATTTTTCCATATATTCCGGTTTGGCGAAGGATAATCTGGCAGAACCGATCTGTGCGGAGAGATTCTTGGTCTTAAAAGGTTTGTCACCCGGCATCAGGAGCAGATAGAAGTCTGTTTCCTGGCGGTTGCACAGAAAAAGGTTTTTGCAGATCGCTGTGTCATCACCAAGGACACGGTCGATTGCCTCGCAGGCCTCCATTGTCATGGCTGCCTCGTGATCTACTCTCTGATACTCTACTCCAAGTTTATCTAAAAAATCATATACGCGGATCTCTTTGTCGAGTCTGCCATCTGTATTTTCTGGTCTTCCGTTTTGTAACTGCATTTGTTATAACTCCTTGTAAATTAACTTTTATTAGAATACATTCTTTTATATTATGGCTTGACACTCCCCACAGCTAAAGCAGGAGGATTCTTGCTTCTACCACTACTGCATTGGTGAATACCTTACGGTACTGCAATGTCTTACACAG